>Ga0233424_10000009_pt1 | contig 300135 bp, 310 predicted proteins | sample Watercolumn_Towu_FD_181011 | JGI IMG/M metagenome (GOLD analysis project Ga0233424, IMG submission 181011) | Freshwater microbial communities from Lake Towuti, South Sulawesi, Indonesia - Watercolumn_Towuti2014_125_MG | ecosystem: Environmental > Aquatic > Freshwater > Lake | place... | reverse complement strand
TAGGACTAACAGACACCGTCGCCAAGACTGTAACAGTATCCCTGACAGAACGATTGGGAATCACCGACAACACAGCTAGAACAGCATCCGTCTCACTGACAGAAAACCTAGGAATCACCGACAACACAGCTAGAACAGCATCCGTCTCACTGACAGAAAACCTAGGACTAACAGACACCGTCGCCAAGACTGTAACAGTATCCCTGACAGAACGATTAGGACTAACAGACACCGTCGCCAAGACTGTAACAGTATCCCTGACAGAACGATTGGGAATCACCGACAACACAGCTAGAACAGCATCCGTCTCACTGACAGAAAACCTAGGACTAACAGACACCGTCGCCAAGACTGTAACAGTATCCCTGACAGAAAACCTAGGAATCACCGACAACACCGCCAAGACCACCACCAAGCTACTCTCTGAGAACCTAGGAATCACCGACAACACAGCTAGAACAGCATCCGTCTCACTGACAGAAAACCTAGGACTAACAGACACCGTCGCCAAGACTGCAACAGTATCCCTGACAGAACGATTAGGACTAACAGACACCGTCGCCAAGACTGTAACAGTATCCCTGACAGAAAACCTAGGAATCACCGACAACACAGCTAGAACAGCATCCGTCTCACTGACAGAAAACCTAGGACTAACAGACACCGTCGCCAAGACTGCAACAGTATCCCTGACAGAAAACCTAGGAATCACCGACAACACCGCCAAGACCACCACCAAGCTACTCTCTGAGAACCTAGGAATCACCGACAACACAGCAACAGCTGCAACAGTATCCCTGACAGAACGATTAGGACTAACAGACACCGTCGCCAAGACTGCAACAGTATCCCTGACAGAACGATTAGGACTAACAGACACCGTCGCCAAGACTGTAACAGTATCCCTGACAGAAAACCTAGGAATCACCGACAACACAGCTAGAACAGCATCCGTCTCACTGACAGAAAACCTAGGACTAACAGATCAGACCGCCAAGACTGTAACAGTATCCCTGACAGAAAACCTCGGCATTACCAATGCCAAATACAACACAGTATCCCTGACAGAAAACCTAGGAATCACCGACAACACAGCTAGAACAGCATCCGTCTCACTGACAGAAAACCTAGGACTAACAGACACCGTCGCCAAGACTGTAACAGTATCCCTGACAGAACGATTAGGACTAACAGACACCGTCGCCAAGACTGCAACAGTATCCCTGACAGAAAACCTAGGAATCACCGACAACACAGCAACAGCTGCAACAGTATCCCTGACAGAACGATTAGGACTAACAGACACCGTCGCCAAGACTGTAACAGTATCCCTGACAGAAAACCTAGGAATCACCGACAACACAGCAACAGCTGCAACAGTATCCCTGACAGAACGATTAGGACTAACAGACACCGTCGCCAAGACTGCAACAGTATCCCTGACAGAAAACCTAGGAATCACCGACAACACAGCTAGAACAGCATCCGTCTCACTGACAGAAAACCTAGGACTAACAGACACCGTCGCCAAGACTGCAACAGTATCCCTGACAGAACGATTGGGAATCACCGACAACACCGCCAAGACCACCACCAAGCTACTCTCTGAGAACCTAGGAATCACCGACAACACTGCCAAGACCACCACCAAGCTACTCTCTGAGAACCTAGGAATCACAGATCAAACAACACGTACTGCGACTGTCACCCTAACAGAAAGACTAGGAATTACAGACACCACAACCAAGACACCATCCATCTCACTCACAGAAAGACTAGGAATTACAGACACCACAACCAAGACACCATCCATCTCACTCACCGAGAACCTAGGAATTACTGATACGCTAAGACCTTCACTCCAGAAGATATTAACAGAAAATCTTGGCTTGAAGGATACTATACGATTCAAAGGAGGATGGGTAATAGAAGCTAGAAATCCTGCAGAAACGTTGATTGGAGGAGCAACATACACAATATATCCAAATCCAAATGGGGGAAGCTCATTCACTGTAACAGACAATGATTCAAACGACCTTGATCCTACTGTGGGTAGAGTTGGATTCTCAGAGGCACCATATGGCACCTATAATGTAACAATGGTCACAATCCCATCAGGATACAATGTTCTTGGTAACAGTACCCTACACGAAGTACATGCAACTAACAACAAAGGCATATCTTTATTCAGAGTAAATCTGCAAAGCTCTTCTCTTGCCATGCTTGCACCAGTTGTAATTACAACCTCGCCAGATCTAAACGCTACCATGTATACAACTTGGACTGACACATTTAGTGCAGCAATAATCAACGGTTCATCAACTACCACATTTAACACAGTCAGCAGGTTGCCAGCAATTGTGTCTGTAGGAAATGGAACCACTCAGCTAGAAGATGCAATTACAAAACAAGCATCGATTAAACTCAACACCTCATTTTCATCGCAAACATCTGGTATTGCAGTCATAAACAGATTGGGCGTAGGAAACTACTCTATGTCAAACTCACCGTTTACAACTGCGGTAATTCCAACCTTTGTTACTGCAGCATCAGGAACATCTCCGCAGTTTGTAACAACTCCCCCAATGACCAACTTTGTACCAGGACAAGCAATAGTGATCCCAGTAGAGACATCACTCTTGCCGTCATATGGAGGATTGGTACGACTCTCACTTGATCTAATGGATGGAAAATCACCAGTTGGCAAAGCCAAACATGAATGGATTGGAGCGGAGATTGATGTCAACATTCCCTCCTCATTAGGTACGGCAGGAATCACAAATGACAAAATTAACCTATTTGTTGACATAAAACCACAATTCGAAGCATCAGGAAAGGGATTAGATCTTGGAAATGAAAACAACTTTGCCTCAAAGCCAACAATGACTGTGAGAGTTGCAAAATCCAACACTGTTGAATCTGATGTAAATGGATGTCCAATTATGACTGCATATACCTTAGACACAACAATCAATAGATGGGTTCAAACTGGCTTGTCAATTACAACTCCCACTTCAATTGATGCAAATACTTGTGAGCTTACAATTACAACTCCACACTTTAGTGAGTTTGCACTAACATCAAAAGCAAAGTCAACTGCATCTAGTACAAGCACTGGCGCATCAGGTGGAGCTGGTGGAAAAGGATCAGTTGGAGGAGTCTCATCAGGTACAGTAGGTGCTCCAGGAACCGTTGCAAACCCGATCATTCTCTACCAAGCACAATATGATACTTGTGATAAAAACATGGTAAGAATCATCGCAGGAGTATATGGCTCTGAAGCCCCGCCACCGCACGTCAAGATCCGAACTCCAGACAGAGAGGTATATTCAGCAACACTTGCAAAGGATCAACCATACCTAGAACACAACAAGATACTCCAAGTAAGCAGATATGTCTATGAGGCACCAATTAGCAAAGACCTCAAGTACTTTGTAATCACTGCAGAGCAGGTAAACGGCAGAATCGCAACCTCTGCATCATATCTAGTGAACGTCTATGGCTGCTCTGATACAATAATCATCAACCCAATGACTGACTTGGACAAAATACGAGTAGATACCATAATCGAAGAAGGCAGACCAAACATCTTTGATGTCAAATTCCAGATAGGATCTGGCAAGCCAATCTCGTCCACTGCAGTAAACCAGTTCATCCAAGGAAATGAAAAGGTAACAGTGTCCGGCATAATTGACTCGCAAACCGAGCTAAGACGTGCAGAACTACGTGTAATCACAGGCGGCAACAACTATACTGACTATGCAGCAGTAAAGATGAATGTCACACCACTAGATGGCGTGCCAAACACCTACTTTGTATCTGCAGAACTACCAGAGTCATTCATACAGACACCGGCAATCATCTACTGGATACATGTAGTAAACCAAGAAGAAAAGATTCAGGCATCAGAGAAATACTATCTAGGTGTCAAGCCAACATATCCACTAGACGCAAGACTAGAGCTTGATACGCCAATTAGCAAATCGCAAGGCTCCACCCTAAGACCTTCTGCATATGTGTACAATGAAGGCAAGCCGCTCTTTGGATCAGTATCACTACTAGTCAATGGCAAGGTAGAATACACATCAACAGAATATGTGTTCAAGGATATTACAGCAATTGATCTGACATGGGAAGTACCAGAACTGGACTCGCAGACTAGCTATGACATCAAGGCACGACTAAACCTATATGACAAAGCAATCGACACTGCATCAACTACAGTTAACACATTCAAGTCCACAAGATCATACTCTATCTCTGATGTCGTCAACGTACAGTCAATAGTTGATGAACAGCAAAAGCTAGTTGCAAGAGCAGGATTGTTGTATTCATCTGATGCAAATCCAAACTTACACTATAGAGTAGTGTCACCAGACGGCAAATGTGTAATTGGCGACTCTGATTCTTGCATGGTAAAGCACTCCACATTAGGAAAGAGAGGAAACGCAGAAAGCATCGAGATAAACGGCCAAATATTCAGAGTAAGATATTCAGGCCAAGACAGTCCACTTGAAAGATTCAGCATTACTTCAGTTGACCCAATCGAAGGAATCTGGAGCGTATCGCTGGAATCAGACAGCATACTTCCAGAAGCACATGCATCAGAAGACACTCTAATCAAGATCAAATACAGAACAATGTTTGCAAAGCCAATCACGCTTACCTCAGACTTGGACTCCTAAATTTTCCGTTTTGGAACCAAAAATCTAGTAGTAGTTCCGTAGATCCTATATGATATTTGACAAAAACAAGCCTAGATGGTCTTCAGCAGCGTTTCCAGTTGTGGTATTTGCAACAGAAGGATAAATACGTCAGAGACGAAAAAACCGCACATGAGACTAGGAGTCATATTTCTGTCAGTATTGGCTATTACTCTTGCCGCCACACTACAACAATCATACGCAGCTTCAATAACTTGGGATGGAGGTGGAGGAGACGGATTATGGTCTACACCAACTAACTGGAGTGGTGACGCTTTACCAAATGTTGGTGATGATGTCACAATTCTTAATGCTGCCGTAACCATGGATACTGACGTATCTGGATTAAACTCGTTAACACTTGATGGAACTACAACACTTACGATTCAGCCTGCTTTTACACTTAATAATGGAGGCTCACTTGTAGTTTTTTCTCCAAGTGAGATAGTAAATGATGGAAATCTTCTTTCTACTAATACGATAGATGTGCAAGGTAAGCTCACAAATACCAATAATGTAGACATCGACGAAGGGACATTCTCCCTTGATGGGATATTTGATAATTACTTTGGCTTTCAAAACAGAGGATTATTCACAATTACAACAAATGGTGAATTAAATAATTACAATTCAGGAACTTTTGATAATGATGATGCTGGCACTGTTAACAATCATGGCACAGTCAATAACTTTAATGCAATTAAAAATTATGGAATATTTAACAACATTGGAACAATTAACAACGCTGGAGACATAACCGAAATCAGTGGATCATTTACAAACACTGGAACAATATCCAACGACGGTGGAACTATTATAATTGACTGTGATGGTATCGTGGGTAGTGGTACAATCTCTGGTGGGACCATAACAAATGGATGCCTGACAACAAACAACCCACCAGTTATTACACTTTCTCCTGATTTTTCTCCTCCAAACTCAATAAATGGAATTGGAACAGAGGCCACAAGCCCAACTGGAACTCAAATATTCTTTAATATTGCAGCATTTGATGTAGAAGACGGCGCGCCCAAACCAGTAGCATGTGATCACCCATCTGGGTCCTCTTTTACTGTTGGAATCCATGAAAATATCTGTACTGCATCAGACAGTCAAGGCGCTATAGCAACAATTGTATTATTGATGACAGTGATAGACACTACTCCTCCCCAAATCACTGTGCCTGCAGACATATCTGAAGAAGCTGCAAGTCCGAGCGGCAACATAGTGGACTTTAACACTTATGGTGGAGTATCTGCAACTGATAACGGTGATCCAAGCCCAGACGTGACATGTAATCCACTCTCTGGCTCATTATTCCCAATCGGCACTACAACCGTTGAATGTACCGCTAATGACATGTCTGGCAATACATCCCCAACATCATTTTTGGTAGTAATTCACGACAACACGGCACCAGCTGCCCCAATAATCGCTGGTGTGTCTGGATTGATAAATGATAACACTCCAACCATCACAGGAACAGCAGAGGCAGGAGCAACAGTAACCATAACCCTTACAGGTCCAACACCAACAACACTGGTTGTAGTAGCAGATAGTCTTGGTAACTGGTCCATAGTCAGCACACTGTTATCTGATGGTCCATACACAGCAACCGCAATAGCAGAAGATATCTCTGGCAATCCTTCTGGCACATCTGATCCCGTGCTTTTCACAGTAGATACAATTCCACCACAAACAACAATAACTTCTGGGCCTAGCGGAATCGTACTCGTCAATGGTGCCACATTTGTTTTCACATCAGACTCGCCACCTTCTACGTTCAAGTGTAGTCTTGATGGTGCACTATACTCATCATGCACTAGTCCAATAGATTATCTTGGTCTCTCAGAAGGGACACATACATTTGCGGTAAATGCAACAGACCAGGCAGGCAATACAGATCCTTCCCCGGCGTCACAGACTTGGATAGTTGATACCACTACAACAACCCCAATAATATCTGGTCCAACTGGTTCAATCACCAATCCCACTCCAACCATCACAGGAACAGCAGAGGCAGGAGCAACAGTAACCATAACCCTTACAGGTCCAACACCAACAACACTGGTTGTAGTAGCAGATAGTCTTGGTAACTGGTCCATAGTCAGCACACTGTTATCTGATGGTCCATACACAGCAACCGCAATAGCAGAAGATATCTCTGGCCACATCTCAGGCACCTCTGATCCTGTAACGTTTACGCTTACAGCTCCAGCATCAAATGTAGTTCTTTCAGGAATCATACGTGATTTCAAAATAGCTCATCCAGACTTTGAATACAAGATCTCGGACGATGATGGAATAGTAAAGAACACTCTACAAGCTAATGAGCCAGTTTATAATGGCAATCCAACTACTATTACAACTACCGGCCTAGTCAACTTTAATCAGTGGTACAATCATGTAAATACAATTAACCAATGTACAACACATGATATCACACTAGTTAGGGATACAGCAGGAATCTACTCTTACTCTAACACTTTATTCTTCCCAATTGATGGCCAGTTGTTTGGAAATGAAGGCAAACCACACAACTATCACTTTACATACCAAGTCTACGCACAATTCGTCTATCAGCCAGGCCAAACTATAACCATGACTGGCGATGACGACATCTGGGTCTTTATTGACAACAAACTCGCACTAGACCAAGGAGGAGTGTTACCACCAAGAACCGGAACAATCAACCTTGACACGTTAGGGTTGACCGCAGGCCAGACATACGAATTTGCACTTTTCTTTGCAGAGCGACACACGGTCCAATCAAATCTTGGCATGACAACAAATATTGAATTTACACCTGTCGCGCCTCTGGATTGCGATGCAGTTGATGCAGTAGATGACAGTGCTATAATAGGAACCGCCACAACTACACTAGACGTAACAAATAATGATAGTGGATTTACCTCAATATTTTCATTCACACAGCCAAGCAATGGTGTTATAGCCATTGTTGGCAGTTCATTGATCTACACACCAAATCCGGGATTTGTTGGAACTGATCAATTCAGATACACCATAATCAATGCTAATACAGGAGATACTGATTCCGCAATTGTTTCACTAGTGGTGACTAGCGGTAATGTCAATGGATTATTCTGTGAAAAGCCAATATCTGCTTATTCTAATGTGATAATAGGTACTAATGCAAACGATAATCTTGTCGGAACTCATGGTGATGACTTGATAATTGGTCTTGGTGGTAACGACAAGCTAATTGGTCTTAAAGGCAATGATTGCCTCATAGGTGATACAGGAAATGATATCTTAATTGGTGGGCCAGGAGATGACTATTTGCTTGGTGGAAGCGGCAACGACAAGCTAGAGGGAAACCACGGCAATGACAAGCTATATGGCCAAGACGGAGACGACAAAATAGAAGGTGGGGACGGAAATGACTACATTGATGGTGGAAACCACATACAAGGAGATCAATGTAAAGGCGGCTCTGGCACTAACACTATTGTCAATTGTGAAAGACACAACAGCAAAGACGACGATTGAATAATAACTAATTAGGGAAACGATGTCTCTTTTGATAAAACCACGTCTAGCTCTGTAAGCTTGATTCTATCCTGAGTCATAGAGTCACGTCTTCTCAGTGTTACTGTTTCATCCTGTAAAGTTTGATGGTCCACTGTGATGGCAAATGGCGCACCAACTTCATCTAATCTTCTATATCTGCGACCAATAGCGCCAGAATGATCCAAAAATGCATCATATCTTCGCTTTATTGCAAGAAAGATCTCATCCGTTTTTTCCTTCAATCCGTCCTTTTTTACCAAGGATAAAACGCCAACATGGACTGGTGCCAAGTATGGTTTTATCGAAAGCACGATTCTGTCGTTTTCCTTTTCCTCTCGCAAGCCATGCTCTAGTATGGTGTATAGAGAACGGTCAATTCCCATTGAGATCTCAAATACGTGCGGCAATACCTTTTGCTCATCATCTAGCACCTCAAATTTTTCTTTGGACTTGGTAGCATGGCTAGTCAGGTCATAGTCTGATCTATAATTACATGCAACTAATTCCAGCCAACCAATTGTTGTTTGGACCTCAAAGTCAAAGGCCACACTAGCATAGAATGCCTTTTCCTTTTCTCCCAGTCGGCGGAATCTGGACTTGGCCATATCAATTCCAGTTTTTTCGTAAAATTCAGTCAGCAAGCCAAGATAATATGCAACAAACTTGTTTGGTAATATTCCAGAATCGACTGCTTCTTGGCATGTCATTGCCTTGAGAGAATTGTCAATCCAGAGGCGAATTGTAGTGTTTTGAACTTCGGCAAATCTGTCCAAGTCATTTAGCCTGGCAGGATTACAAAATACCTCAATTTCTGCCTGGTAAAACTCACGTAATCTCAATAATGACTGTCTAGGTGAGATTTCATTTCTAAAGCTCTTGCCTATTTGTGCAATTCCTAGTGGCAGCTTTCCTCTCATTGTCTTGAATAGTCTTGGAAAATCAACAAAAATCGACTGACATGTCTCTGGTCTGAGATACGCAGCCTCTGCCTCTGGGCCGATTTCTACTTTGAACATCATGTTGAATTTGCGAGCTCGCTCAAATTCTCCTTTGCATTTAGGACATCGAATATTTTTCTCTGTTACAACCTTGTCAAAATCAGGCAGATCAGCGCTTTCTGGGATTTCTATTTTTGTTTGCTCAAAGATCAGTTTATCCACTCTATAATTCAGCTTACAAGAAATACACCTGACAACAGGATCTGCAAAGCTAGCTAAATGCCCTGATGCCTCAAAGACAGATTTTGACATTATTTGCGAGCCGTCAATTTCCAGCATTCCATCTCGTCGTAATAATTCACGTCTCCACAATTCGATGAACTTAGTCTTTATTGATACGCCGGACGGACCATATTCCCAAAATCCGGCCTGTGCGTCTGCATAAATCTCACAGCTAGGAAAGTAAAATCCGCGTTCCAGTGCAAGCTGCATCACACTATCATAGTTCATTTCATCTCTATCCTATATGGAAATAAAATCCAAGCTATGCAATCTCTTTTACCTTTTTAATATTGCCAAAATCATCACGAGTACCATCAATTGGTGTTTCCAAAATTATTGGAATGTTTTTTTTGTTTGCAAGTTTTATCACTGCGGCCATGCCTTTTTCTCCAATTTTGCCCAGGCCAATGTGCTCATGTCTGTCCAAATTAGAGCCAAGCTCGCCCTTGGAGTCATTTAGGTGCAAAATCTTTAGATTCTCAAATCCAACGGTTTCATCAAATTCCTTGAATGTATCTGATACTGCTTTTTCCACTCTAAGATCATATCCATATGCAAACGCATGACACGTATCAAGGCAAACACCAAATCTGTTCTTTGGCTTTAGCTGGGAAAATATCTCTGCCCACTGGGCAAACTCAGATCCAACGGAATTTTTCTGCCCCGCAGTATTTTCTAGTAATATGTTAACATCGTTTTTTACCTCAGCTGCTTTCTCAAATGCCTTTACCAACTGCGAAATTCCCTTTTGTTCTCCTTCTCCCATATGACTTCCCAAGTGTGCAACCAAGTATGGAATACCAATCTCACCACATCTTTGTACTTCTTTTATCAAAACAGAGACTGACTTTGCATGAGTGGCAGAGTTTGGTGAGGCCAGGTTTGGCAGGTATGGCATGTGTGCTACGGTTGCAAATCTGTCGATTTTGCTTGAAGACAGCTTGTCTTTGAATTCCTGAGCATCTTTTTTTGAAATGTCTTTTGCAGTCCACATTCTTGGGCTGCGAGTAAATATCTGAAATGCAGAACATTCTCGTTCCACTGCATTATCGATTGCTGCAGAAAGCGAGCCAGAAATGGATACATGCAATCCTACTCGCATATTGTTTTCCCATATCATCATAATTTAAACCAAAATCAGGCTCTGATTTTTAACTAGAATTTGTATTATTGTATGTGTGAAGCTTGGAACCGAAGAGATTGCAAAATATCCCTTTCTTACAGAGGCAGGAAATTATCTACGCGAAAAAGGCTTCACTCTAGAACAGTTTGGCAATGATGCGGACCTCAAGCCAATAATTGATCTGGCACTATCTAGAATTCAAATTGCCGCTGATGGCAAGATATTCAATTCTAATTTTTCCATCAAAAACCTCGACATTGAGGTATTTTCCTTTCTGGTGGCAGTCATTCTGCTAAAGCAAAGCAACATGAACACTCTGATCAAAAGATTCTCTTTAGCAGAGGCAAGACGCGCAGAAAAGTTTCTGGAAAAAGACCTAATCAATTCCCACACAAATGAAGAGCTTGCAATCAAGATAATCAAAGACCTTTTTGCAATGAATGTCACAAAATCTGGAGATTATTTTGTTATACCTGCATCTGATTATTTGATGCACTCGGTGCATTTTTACGAACAGGAATGGAAGCTAGTCAACAGACTAGTAGATGGCGGCAAGGTCTTTTTGTCTGCACACGAAACAGTCAGATTAATACGAAAAGAACTAGACAGCTTTATTGCAAAAAAAATCCAATCCGCAAACATTCCAACCATTCCAGAATCATTCAAAAAACCAATCGAGACTTTGGTTATTCTGGCAAAAAAATTCACAGTCCAAATAGTGGAAACAACAGAACAGCCTCCATGCATAAAACACGCATTAGATATACTACACAAGGGAGAAAATTTGCCCCACTCTGGCAGATTCATGCTTGCCACATATCTTCTCAACAAGGGCCAGACAATAGAAGAGATAGCACCGTTATTCAAAAATGCGCCAGACTATAACGAAAAGATAACACTGTACCAACTAAAGCACTTGGCTGGAAACTTTGGAAGTGGAACAAAATACGCGTGCCCTTCTTGTGAGAAGCTAAAAACCGAAAATCTCTGCTTTGCAACATCAGAATGTGCAGGCATAATCAATCCATTACAGTTTGGAAGGAAAAAGATCCCAAATGCATGACAAAGACGCAAAATTCCTAGAGGATTCATTCAAAAAATATTATTTTGATCACTATGATCTAATTCATACGCCAAAAACCCCCGAGATGCGCGAGTTTGGCTACCAAAAATTCAACTCTGGTATGACAAGGCATATCTCACTAAAGTCAGATAAGGAACTACACTTGTTATTGATGAAAAATGTACCATCTGATGTTTATTGCTCTAATGCTCGTTATTCGTTTCCAAATCTACCAATGGCAGAAAAAGATTGGCAAAATGCCGATCTCATATTTGATATTGATGCAAAAGATCTCCATCTTCCCTGCAGGCAAAATCACGCCATAAAAAAATGCACTAGCTGTAATGGTATATTTGGCAATTCTGAAGTCTGCCCTCATTGTAATGCAACAAAATTTGAGACAGCATCGGTATTGTGCAATGATTGTATTGCAGGAGCAAAAAAAGAACTAGACAAGCTAATCGCAATTCTGACAAATGACCTTGGCATATCAAGACAAAACATTACTGTTTATTTTTCAGGAAACGAGGGATTTCACATCCATGTCACATCGGAATACGAAAATCTAGATTCTAGGCACAGAGCAGAACTAGTTGACTATCTAACATTTCGGGGAGCAATTCCTGAGACCTTTGGAGCAAGAACAAACTTTGCAAAATCCGTATTTCCAGATCTTGATGAGAAAGGCTGGCCAGGCCGAGTATCAAAGGCAATCTTTAGCGCAAAATCAAACAAGACCAAACTATCCAAGGAAATCATCTCAGAAGGCTATTTTTCTTTCAAGAAAAAACTAGAGTCCCTCCAAAAAGAAATTGGTGCTCAAATCGATCCAAACGTAACAATTGATGTACACAGGATATTTCGATTGGGCGGTACGATAAACTCCAAGTCGGGTCTCACCAAGACTATGTGCACAGATGTCGCAAAATTCAATCCCGGCACAGATGCCTGCTTTATTGATGATGATGAAGTATCAATACTTGCGAATTGCCCCGTACAGTTTAGGCTAAAAAACAAAAAGTTTGGCCCATATTCCAAAGAGCAGGTAAGCATACCAAAATATGCCGCAGTATACATGATCTGCAAAGGCTGCGCAAGTGTTTCCTAGGCGCAAAGCTATCCCCAAGACATTAATTTATCTAAAAATGAGCAATTTTTGAATTTGTATAATTCCTCATCACAGTCTACTCCGTCTTCCGGTGCGGGCAAGCTAATCCGCCTGGGAATCATAGGCATAATTGGCATCATTGTATTGGTAATGGTAGGAAACCAAGGCGTAATCCTATCAATGAACATGACAGAGTTTGACGACCAGTTCACAAAGCCATTGCAGTATTCTCTGATATCGGCAGTGGTTCTAGCAGCAATTGCACTTGTCAACGTGGATATCAAAAACCGCTCCTCAATAGTGTGGTATTCCATTCATGTAATGGTTACATTTCTGAACAGAACTACACACGACCCAGTCACCAAAAACATTTCCAGCTTCAAAGACTATAGACTAAGTGTTCCACAATTTGCAATTTGGCAGATTACCAAGATCTTCCTCTTTGGCGCATTCTTTGTCAATATCATGTTCGGCCTTGCCCTAACACACCTACTTGATGGAAATGACCTTGGAGTGGACAAGTTACCAAATCTATTCTCATTGCCATTTTCTACTCCCCAGTCATCCGATGCAGCTCAGACCGTAATAGAGATCATACCTGCGCTAACAATTTTGATTCCACCGCTTTTGGGCGTAATTGGTGTTCGGCTTGGACTCTATGTCGGATTACACTCGATAATTCGAGTCATTACATCCTATATTTCGGATTCATCCCAGGGCAAGCCAAAATTCCTCAACTATGTCTCTACCATAGAGGCAGTTATTGGAATTGGAATAATCTGGGCCGGCATTAACATGTTCTTTACAGAACAAATTGATTATAATACAAAGTATGTGATTGGTGGAACCCTTGCTGCAGGTTTTTCATTAATTGCGTTTTCAATCTTTGATAGGATTCGCTCAAAGGTCCTGACTCATCCGATCAAGCGTGACATCTACATCCGAGTCTTTGCACTAATTGCAATTGGAATCATTGCAGGAACAATAATGGCAGTAAACAACAGCATTGCAGACACTCGCAAAATCGAATACCTAGGCCCATACACACAACAACAAATCACACTAAACAGATACCTAGGTGAGCTGGACAAAATCTCAATAACTACAAACGATGTCAAGCTGACCTCGATTTCTCCAAACAACATCAAGTCCTACATGGACCAAAACCGGGATGTTTTAGATTCGGTTAGAATCTGGGACTGGGAGGCGGCATTTGCCAAGCTAAAACCAGAGATTGGTCTTATTCCATACATCACATTTGGAGACAATGACATTTTGCGATTCAACAATACTCTATACTGGACTGCCTCAATGAAGCCAATAGTTCCAAGCACCGTAAGCCTTGAGAACAGATGGTACAACGAGCATCTAGTATACACACATGTCCCAGAAGGATTCCTAACACTAGAGGCAACCACAGGCCAATCAGTAAAAACAGAGGATCTTTTCTCACAGCGCTCCATCTATTATGGAGAGGGAGGATTATTCCGAGAGACATGGTCTGCATACCCAACAAACCGTGGAGGCACAAGCGCAGAAATCAATAATGCACTATATTCTGGCGCAGGCGGCATTACACTATCGCCACCACTAAGCTGGGTCTTTGAGCCGAACTTTTTGTTATCATATCCAAGTACTTCGGTACATGTGATGAGATACAAAGACGTCTATGACAGAATGGAAACACTATACCCGTATTTCCTCTATGACTTGTTTGGACAAAAGCTCGACATTTATCCAGTCACTGATGGCGCCAACACATACTGGCTAGTACCACTTATCATTGGATTTGACACTCATTCCGTACCCTGGTCTATGGGTAACCCATATCTCAGATTAGTAGGCTTTGCCTTAGTTGATACATACGATGGCGATATCACACTACTCAAGCATGGCGATGATTATTTTGCAGATATCTTAGAATCACAATATGGAGACAAATTCCAGCCAATCCCATCTTGGCTGACTGAGCAGATCAGATACCCACAGGAATTGTTCACATGGAAGACAGAAATGTTCAACATTTACCATGTCACTGACACAGAGACATTCATCCAAGCAAACACCTTCTTTGAGATTCCAGACAAGCTAGATGCGTATTACATTGAAGCCAAACCACCAGGATTTGACAGCACCGAATTCCTAGGCTTGTTATCCCTTGAGCTTCGCGATTCCAAAGGAAAGAACCTCTCTGGATACATGATAGTAGAAAATGATTTTACAACACTAGGGCAGATGCATTTCTACCAAGTTCCACTAAATTCCACTACAAAGCTGATTGGCCCAACTGCAGTCCGAGAGGCACTGGAAAAAGACAACGACTTTGCACAGCTAAAGACTCTACTTCGAACTCCAAGAATTGGCGATAACATCCTATATCGAGTAGGTGATCATGATGTGTACTTTATTCCAGTGTATACAGCAGGCTCTGGCGAAGGAGTAGTTGCTCAGCTAGGAACAATTGCGGCAGTAGGTGCTGCATTCAACGGTGAGTATTATGTTGGTTTGGGCAACACACAGCAGGAAGCCTTTGAGGCATATTTGCAAAAACTGGCAGGAGTTGTACCATCATCTACTACATCAAAGCCAGAACCAGGATTTGACAAGGAATCAAGAATTGCCAAGATAAAGTCAGCCTTTGAGCAAAAGGGACTGGAAATAGTGACTCCAACAAGCCTGTCGGTTCCATTATCGTTTAAGGAAGGCGAAATCTCACTGTTTTCGCAAATCGACACAGAGGCAACAGAGAAGCTACTAGACGAATTCGCAGACAGATTTGTTCTACAAAAGACAAGACGAGTCTTGATCTGGCAGGACTTGGACACTGTTAACATTGGCGTAATTACAACGACAGAAGGCATACCCGAGCTTCACTACATATCTGTGATAGTCGGCAAGTAATCAAATACAGGTATTGCATAATTTTGTGTAAATGTTGTTACTAATTGATAACGGCTCTGTCTTTACAAAAAACATTGTCGAGTTTTTAGAATCTTCAAAAATAGATCACCAAATCATGTCTTTTGATCAAGTAAGCCTTGATTCATTGAATAGATTTGATTCTATGATTCTTTCTGGAAGGCGACACAACAATCAGAAAATGAATGCACTAAACTCCAAACTAGTCAACCACTGCATATCTGAAAAAAAACCACTGCTTGGCATATGTTATGGCGCAGAAATCCTTGCACTAACAACCGGTGGAACCATACGCAAAATGCCCACAATACAAAAGGGACCAAGCACAGTACAAGTGATGCAGAAGAACCCGCTTTGTGGAGGTGTGATGCAGGTGTATCAGAGCCACAACTTTGAGATATCATCACTTGGCAAATCACTCATACATCTTGCCAGCTCTGATTCCTGCAAGTATGAAATCATACAGTATGAAAATTCCAATATCTATGGGACACAGTTCCATCCAGAAATGACACAGGACGGCCTATCACTAATTGAGAAATTCATTCGGCTCTGATCAGTATTAATACAAAATAAAAAAACCAAAAACAATGAGCGATCATGAGCTCTTACTTCCTCAAGTAACAGAAGAAAACATCTGTCTACCGCTGGCAATAAGTGCAGTTTCCAAATACTGGAATGTAAATCTGCCAATATCTGAGGCAAAGGAAATTGCAAAAAAGTACCCAAACGTTAGAGGAAATATCCTAATTGAAGGAATAGAGCTCGCAGAACGACATGGTCTGGGAAGCCTGATTTTACACTCTACAATATCAGAACTCAAAAAAATAATTGACATGGGAATTCCGCCAATTGTAATATTGCCAGGATTGTATGAGACAGTCCAGCATGCCTCTGTCATCTCTGGTTATGATGATTCAGAGAAAACCATTATACACTATATTCCGCAGCAAGACCAAATCGGCGCAATACCGGAAAAACAATTTGAAAAACTCTGGCAAGAAGATGGCATGCTGATGATACTTGTAGCCCCACCAGACATCATATCAACAATTAGGGTGGAAAACAAGTCCAAGGAAAAGTCAAACCGTCTCTGCCTTGTCTCTGAGAAGCTAAACCTACAGGGAAAATCAGATGACGCAATAACATCACTCAAAGAGGCAATCACACTAGATGCGTCAAATTCTACTGCTTTGTGCCTTCTTGGAGGCATATACAATGAGAAAAACTCGCAAGAATGCGTCTTGTATTATGAAAAAAGCATCCAAGCCAACAAAAAATGCTATTTGGCATATCGGGGACTGGGCAACTATTATCTCAAAGCAAAGCAATACGACAAGGCAGACTCGTATTATACCTCTGCTATTCAGATAAACGAAAGCAGATTCGGTCCAATCTACAAAAACAGGGGAATTGTAAAAATGTCTTTGAACAAAACAAAAGAGGCAAAGCAAGACTTTGAAAACTATCTGAAATATTCACCAAACGCCAAAGACAAAAGCGATATCCTGCAAGCAATAAAGGAAATGTGATGCGGAGTGCGGGAATTGAACCCGCGACCTTCAGCTTGGGAAGCTGACGTCCTGCCAGGCTGGACTAACACCGCTTACTGATTTTAGTAAGAATCTTACTAAAAACGGTAATTACTTAGCTAACATCCCAACAGATCCAGATTTCAAAAAGTGGCTTTATCGAGATAAGAATCCCCTTTATGCTAGGTATATCTGGCATAGAAGCTTTCGTATAATCGGTTTTTTATTTAATGAAAATTTTGTAAATAGACCAAATGATCGTAACAAACAAGATGATCTTCGTGCAATGGGAAATGTTTGTAGATTTCATGACATAAAATATGATACAAATCTCCATGAAGAATTCACAGCATGGCTCAAAAAGAAGGAAATCAAATGGGGGAATAGAAAATACGTCTTCCCAAAAGAGCAACTATCACTAGAACAAGTTTTACATAACATAATTGAACTCCAACCAATTCATTCCATTTTTACCCTTTTCATGTTAACTTCGGGTCTTAGAACTCATGAAGCAAGAATAGTGTTTGAGAATCACAAGAAATTCTGTCATGATGGTGTTTTGGAGATTTTTTGGAATAGAAAAACAAAGAATGCTAATGCTACTTTTTGTCTCCCTGCATTACATGACAAGATGGATAGAAAATTTGTTTTTGATTATGATCATTTCAAAGGTTTAGGGTGCGAACTAAGATATCTCAGAAAACTGAACTTTACTGTTAATGCTACTAAACTGGACCCTCTCCTAGCTGAGTTTATGCAAGGTAGACGTGGTAATGTATCACAACGGCATTACTTCCTCCCACTTCTGACAAATAACAAAAAGAAATGGACTAGAATATGGAATGATATTGTGAAATTAACTTAGTATTCTATACTACTAACATGTCCTTGATTACATACCAATTCTAATCCCTCAGGTGTTTCATGCATTACCCCAAGTCTTCTACTCCGCATACAGGTTTTACAGATTCTACCTTCCTCATAACTACGGATTATCTTCCTCGCTTCTCTGAATCCCATCTGTCGTACGGTTATTGGTTGTGGCCACGGAATAGTAGTTAATCGTCTTTGCTGTAATTCGCTTTCTAGACGGAATGGAGTTGATAGAAAGTCTCTGGGAACAAATACTGCTCTGAACTCTCTTGATCTAGCAGCTCTTCGTATAGTCTTTCCAAATTTTCCAAGATACTTGAAGTAAATTGCTATATTTTTGCGTACATCCTTAGTTTGCTTATGTTTTGATATGAATTTCTTATACAACCTCCACTGGATAAGATACTCTCGATATGCCTTTGCCTCTCTGGGTCTACTAGTGTAAAACTTTTCATTTCTTAACCCCGCCCTCCTCAAAACAACTATGTTCTTTCTCTTAAGGAAGTTGAGTGTTCTGTCTATGCTATCTCGAGAAACGTCTAGTTTCATTTCCAACAATCTTGCACTAAATTCATCATGTTTTATAGCGTAGTCCAATACGGGTAAAATGTAGTCAATTCTTCGGCTTTCTTGTTGACTAGGTTTTCTACCTACTCCAGCCAATACGGGGTCTCTTCTCTTCAGCAAATCCCATAGGGGAATGCAGTTTCCGCTGTTCATTTCTGGCATCCTATATTACATATGACAACAATAGAAAATCTTAACTCAAAAAGGGAAACGAAATCGTGTAGTCTTATTGCTAGAATACTAGCCGGACGACTAATTTCTCAACAATTAGGGGGTGTAGCATAATGTACTTCCAATGCACTCTTTGTGGCATATCTAGACCTACTTGGAAGGATCCTGCGTTTGAAATATGCAAATTACACAGGCATGATATAGAGGAGTTCCTAGGAGATCCATTTGCAGAGAACGTGGGAGGAAAGAAGGAAACCCAAACGAGTTCAAGCGAACCCATATCTGAGGAAAATAGAGAAAAAATAACCCTGAGCGAGGCTAAATCGAGCATAAGCCCAGACAACTACGAAAAGATGATGCCTGAAAAACTAGATGGGCTGAAAAAAACCATAGATAGCAACTTTCAGAAAAGATCCTTTGCAATAGAGGCTGGCTTGTCAGTCAAGGCTCAAATGATGATAGAGGGAGCCACACAGGTATTTCCCTTGATATTCATGGGAAACCCGTCTACCTACAAGTCTACGATCCTAGAGATCATAAGCAGTCTTCCTGGTTGTTATCTCTCAGATTCGTTCACACCTAGATCCTTCGTGTCTCATGCTGCAAACAAGAGCAAAGCCGAGCTTACAAAGGTGGACTTGTTACCACAAATAAAAGCAAAAACTCTGATAACGCCAGAACTAGCACCAATGTTCTCTGGAAATCCAGATCAGATCCAAGAGAATTTTGGAATACTCACGCGTGTTCTAGACGGTAGAGGACTGCAAACCAACTCTGGTGTACATGGACAGAGAGGATATCAAGGAGATTATTCCTTCACATGGCTGGGAGCAGTAATTGACATTCCTCATAGAGTTTGGAGACTTTTAGGAAATCTAGGCCCAAAGATCTACTTTTTGAGACTACCTCAGGATGAAAGATCAGATGAGGAGAAGCAAAAAGATCTCAAAAGAGAACTAACAGAAAACTGTTATTCTGATAAACTATCTAGATCAAAGGATGCAGTACAAGAGTTCTGGAATGAGGTATTGAAAAACCCCAGTCTTACTGAGGGAAAAATAAAATGGGATGGCAGCAAAGATAATGAAGCAACATTAGATATAATCACACAGCTAGCGGATCTTCTTTCCTCATTGAGAGCAACAGTACCAACTTGGAACACATATGATTCTGGTGGATCAAATTACAACTTTGAGATGCCAATAAAGGAGAATCCATCAAGAGCTGCAACAGCATTGTACAATCTTGCAAGAGGTCATGCAGTGTTGAATGGCAGAAACTACATAGTCAAGGATGATCTAAGAATGGTTGTTCCAGTGGCTCTATCAAGTGCATCAAGAGAACGAGTTGAATTATTCAAACTCTTGATCAGTAATGGAGGAAGCCTGAACACTAGGGAATTCATGGAAAAAGCCCAGACCTCAAGAGATACAGCACTGAAGGAAATGTCTCTATTACCAATAGTAGGATTGGCAGACAAACAAGAAGAGAGTGGGGTTACCAAACCTATAACTTCGATAAGATTGAAGGAAAAATTCAAGTGGTGTCTTACCCCAGAATTTGCCTCATACGCAGATCAGACTGGGGGTTCTCACACCTCTAATTTTTCTAGATTATCTACAGACAAGGAATCAAAACAAGAAACTTTACTCGTAGAAATCTCAATGCCTAACGACTGACGTTTATAATGATTATGAGATTCAAAATGACTTTTTTTCTATACGAATCTATGTGACGATTATAATGAATGTGCTCAGTGTGAATTTACTTCTCATGTGTAAATCACCTAAAGGTGTTGAAAATACATCACTATAATGAATTAATGCTTATCAATATCTGCAATACTCAAAGTTATGTGGATGTAATTCGTTGTGAAGTTATCTGTGTAAGACGTGAAAATGGAAGAATAATTGGAATGAACATTAAGTATCCTGGTACAGAAGTCGCTTATTATCAGCTTGATCAGATTTTTAAATTACAGGCACACCAAAAAGGCGCTTCTGAACAACTCCCAAGAAATACTCACAGTGGGGATTGTGACTTTTACATACCGACAATTCATGGCGGCTCAGTACTTATGCTAGTTGAAAACATTAATGGTGAATTACGAATTGTAAGACCAAGTATGAATGTAATCAATGTTCCAGACTGTGTTTAGAAACATCTCTTAGGTCATTATAATGGATTTATGTTGTACGGTATATTTCCCTACATGTACAGCAGCAAATACTGATAAAACTCATGAAACAAAATCATCAATTATAAAACAATTAGTGAAACAAACATTCGAAAGCTAATCAACCAGACCGTCAGGATAATATGGAGATAAGAACTTTAGAACATCCTCCCCTTCAGGAGTGATTGTAATTCGAAACTCTTTTCCAACTCGTTTACTATTGATATAATGCCATTCCTTCAATGGTTTTATGATGCGAGTATCTAATCTCAGATAATCTGATTTCATAATATTGCCATTTTTTCCTTTAGCTAATTCAAGAATTCCTTCATCAGCTGCTAATTTCATCATGTTTTTCTTAGAAAGTTTCCCACCATTTTCTTTGATAATCTTTAATGCTTTAACTAATTCATCATTCGGTTTCTTTATTTCATAATTACGTAAAGGAATAATTTCACTTATTCCAGAAGTTAACTGTTCTTTGGGTGGTTTGTCTCGTGAGGTAGGTTCAACATAGTATGGTTTGGGTTCATATTCTTTTTTAAACAACATACATGCCATCATTCCCGCAATGGCTTGGATTTTTGATCCAGCAGATACGTTGACTAGTATCTCATTATCATTTTCCTCAATAATTATCTCTTTAATTGCTCTGAGATTATCAAAAAGATCATTTCTATCGACGCCTTGTCTCTTTACTTCAACACCCAAATCTTTCAAACGGGATTCCGCTAATTGGATGAATTTGTTGGCCTTCTCCTTTCGTGGATTTCCTTCGACTATCAACCATACTCTATCAGCTCTTAGTTTTTCCACCGCAAGTACAATTCTATCTACTTCGTAGCCTATTGGGCATATGTGAATTCTCAATCTGGTTAACTTAGTCATGATAGTATTAACAGTACTGACAGTATCAGGATCATCAATATTAACTATGCCTAAGAAGGACTAAACATGCAACAAACATGGTTTCCAAGAATCATTCGAGAATTTGATGACCAGGACGAACCAATGATGTACGTAGAGAGAGGGGAATAATTGTCCTCAGTATTCGACAAAGCGAAAGTATCTGGAATTGTTGGTTTGGCTGGAGCAATAACTGCAATTTTCTCTGGTTTTGTAAATTTTGCATTAATGGCCGCATTAGGAGCTTTTCTTGTCACTATGTTAATACAATATGGATCAGTCAAGATCAAAATTCTTGTACCCATGACCATTGGATTACTTGTTGCATTAGGAATAATTTTTGAAAAGGTGGGACATCTATGAGTGAAATTAAGAATACTACATCTAATCTTATCAATAATAAAATAACTAATGACCAATTAAAGAATGCAATATCTGCCGTTAAAAATAGTACTACAAACGATACTGACACATCAAGCTCATCATTGTATCTTTATGGAGCAATGGCACAATTACCCCTGATTAATTTGATTCGCGGACAGTGTATTCAAGAAGATGTAGATAATCTACCTACAATTATGTCAAATTGGGAAAAGGCAACCAAACTATTTCATACTATTGAATCACAGGACCTTGGAATAGCTGGTAGTAATCCCACAATGGATATTGATGGTTCATATCCTAAATTAGCAGAAATCAGTAATAGTACTCTGTTTAAGAATACCTTTCTGAATTCACCAATAGAATTCAAATTAATTGATATTGATAGATTGATTGCTCCACAGAGACATGTTTCATTAAATTATGTTCAACAATTGGAGAAAATAATCCCAAATAATCCATCTATGGATGATCTAATCGATATTTGCATATCTCCAATACAAAATGTCTTTCCTGTAAAAACACTTCAACAGGCACAAAACATGTGTGTTTTTAGCAGTCCCAGTAATGATTTCAGGTTTTTGGGAGGCTTTATCAAAAATGAACTAACAGACGATGATTTAAGATATTGTCTTGAAGGTGGTAATCCAGTAAGTGCAATAATACTATTTGTCGGATATGGTGGAGGATCAGTAAATGTATACCAAGTTAATAATAGGTTAATTCTAAACAATGGATTTCACAGAGTATATGCACTAAGGAAAAAAGGAATAACAAAAATCCCTGTAGTAATCCAAAAAATAGGAAATCCTGAATTTGAATTTCCCCCACAAATTTTGGGACTAACGAGTAATTATTTACTAAATCATCCACGTCCAGTCATGGTCAAAGATTTTTTTGTCAAAGACCTTACTACTGTATTGAGAATGAAAAAAACTGTTAGAACTGTTCAGATTCAATGGGGAACAAATCAACTAAACATGGCGGTATAAATGAATAATAAAAATAATGATGATAATTTTGATCTAGAAAGACATGGAATAACTTTAGATCCTGGAACTAGGTCTATCAATGATAAAATTGTAAAATTTCATGGTACGCCTCTAAACATGGCTATTCTTGGTATGATATTTTTAGAAATATGTAAGTTTCAGGACGAACATTCTCTGGATGGGAAGGGTTCTGAATATCTAATTCAATATCTGGAAGAAATAAGAAAAAAAGGTAAGTTGACGCCTGAAATAAGATCAAAGTACAAAAACTTGGAAAATCCAACAACTACAAACCTCTACGGCAAATCGATTAGCTTGGAAGTTTTTGGATTATTATATGCGGAAATGTGCAAAATTCAAAATAATCTATACCCAAATGGTAAAGGCTCCCTCTATTTGGCAGAATATCTCCAAGAATTAAGAAAAATTGGTAGTTTGACCCCAGAAATAAGACAGAAATTTAGATTCTAAAAAAATTATTGTATGGAAGTTTTCCAATCATATTCTGGAAAATTTTCCTGACAGAATTTTGTAATTGCTTTGAAAGTAGACTCAGTCACATCGAATTCTATTGGACCTACATTTTCTACTTCAAAACTGAGCTTGTATTTGTCCATTGAATTAACTATGTAGTACTGGTTATGAATTGCGGGGTATTATCATATTACCTGTATGTAGTCTAATTTAATAACAGAAAACACATTCTTAATTTATTGACCGAAAAAGTCAGAATCCTAACTGATGATATAGAATTAGAACCTACAAAAGACTTTATCAAACTGAGTGATACTATTGTTTCATTTATCAAAGGATCAGATCCAAAATTTTCAGTTGGCATCTTTGGTGATTGGGGTACTGGTAAAAGTACCTTAATGAAATTAGTTGAAAATAAAATTAACGAAAACAATGATAGAAAAAACGGTAAAATACTTACAATTTGGTTCAATGCATGGCGTTATGAACGCGAAGAAGAACTAGCAACAATAGCATTAATGAAAACTATTGCATATGCAATGGCAGGCCATCCAATTTATAATAAAATTTCAGAGTCTATTTGGAATGGAATAAAAGTTATCGGAAAAGATTGGCTAAAACAAATAGCCTCAAATTTCATATCCGATGATGCCATAACGGATCTAGGTAAAATCAAAGAGAAACTCAAATTATTAGCCCAATTTGAACAGGAGACGATTTATTTTGATGGGCTTCATGTAATTGAACAAGAAACTGCCAAAATTCTCGAACAAAATAATGAAAGTAGGATTATTGTGTTCATTGATGATCTAGATCGATGTTCTCCAAAAAAAGTCCTAGAGGTATTAGAATCAATAAAAATATTCTTTGATATGAAAGGATTTATTTTCATCATGGGATTAAGTGATAGAACTATTGTACGTGTAATCACAAATCATTTCGGAAATAGTGGAGTAAGTGGAGAAGATTACATTCAAAAAATTATCCAACTACCAATTCGAATTCCACTTTGGAATCCGACTGACATTGAAAAAATTATAGAAAACAAACTTGCAAATAAACTAGATGATCCTTATCGCGAATTTATTAAAAAACAACAAAATAAAGAAATTATTGCAATTGCCGTTCAACCAAATCCAAGAGAACTAAAGCGATTCATTAACAATCTTATTGTGGCCATGGAAGCGTATGGTGATATACTCGAAAAACACAAAATTGATAGTAAGGAATTACTGATTATTGAATCTCTAAAATGGCGTTGGCATGAATACTATCTTGATCTGATTTCTAGAAAGGAATTCAGAGATGAAATGATAAGACTAGTTAAACTAGAAAAACCACAAAGAGAAACTGAGCTTAAAAAACTAAAAACTGAAGAGAATGATATCAATTATGTAGCAAATCGTATATTGAGTATTGATGATAAGTTATGGAGCTTTCTTACTAGTGGTAACGTAAAAGATACTTTTACCAAGATTACTGAATGGGAAATACATAGGAGAGTTGCAGGAACAAAATTCCCACGAGCAGAAAATATCAAATCTGCAATAAGTGCGAATTATGATGATTTGTTTAGGCAATATTTCGAATCCCGCGAATTAAGTGACGTTCCAAACTCTGACCAGTTCAAACTCTCAGATTACTTTGCACCTATTTCTGCTGACAAGGATGAAAGATCATTAGAGAGACTAAGATGGCGGAAACCTAAGAGAGATAGATAATCCATATGTTAAGCAAAACGGAAAGAGAATATTTGTCTGGCACTATAAAACCAAATAAAAATTATGAATACAAAATCTTACACTCTATTAGAAATAAACTAAAAACATTAAACCAACTAGAATTGCCTCTCATCCAATCAAAAGCAGAGGTGATAGGAGATGCAGTCTCTTATCTTGGGAAGCTGACGTCCTGCCAGGCTGGACTAACACCGCGCAGATCGGGTTTTGCGAATTAGCGTTAATATAGTTTTGAAGAGATATCATATCATGGATGCAAAGTGTCCTGAATGTGATAAGGCAGCAAGACTTGATGATGATATCACATCAATAAAATGCCCTCACTGTAATTTTGAAGCAGATTATGACACTTATTTGGAAATAATGAAGGACAAGGCAGTTAACATGTCAATTGATTATTTGCCAAAAAGGCCAGGACTGTAATTTTTTACCAAAACGAGCCCTTGTCTGAGCAGTCAAGGTGAGCACCACAATTACTGCATATCATGTGGCATGCTTGCATGTCGTCCATTTTGTTGTTGCATCTAGGACATGCAATCTCTTCTTTCATGGCGTGATATGGGGTGTAATGGCTATTATTTTTTTCACATGGTTTATTAGCCGGCCAAAAAAACTGAGCAATACTTGGCTAACTTTAAGCTAACAATATCGGATACGAAAGGAAAGTCAGTCTCCAAAGAGATCAAAGACAAAGAGGCAAATGCCTTCATTGGATTACACCTTGGCGGAGAACTAGATGCAGCAATTGCAGGCCTTGCAGGAAAGCTCAAAATAACTGGAGGCAGCGACAAGTCTGGCATTCCAATGCGTGCAGACATTTACGGCTCTGCAAGAAAGCAAGTCCTGATCTCAAAAGGAGTAGGCCTCAAGCGAGTAGGCCAGGGACAGCGCAAAAGAAGATTGATTCGAGGAAACACGATCTCTGAAGAAATTTATCAGCTAAACTGCTCTTATGATGGTGAGCTCAAAGTAGAAGAAGTACCACCGGCAGAAAACAAGGCATAACTTAACATAGTACAGTTTTCGAAGTTTTTCATTGCATTGGCGTGAGACTTTACCTGATTGGTATGTAAAAAAATATGGCTACCAACCTTGTGTTAACATTGGGACTGCGGGACATGTAGACCATGGAAAAACAACACTGATTCAGGCACTTACAGGACAGTGGACCAGTGTTCACAGCCAAGAACTAAAGCGAGGAATCACTATACGTGTTGGTTATTCCGATGCCGCATTTTACAAGTGCAAGTCATGCGAAGTCCCATTGGGTTATTCCGCCACACCAAAATGCCCAAACTGTGGCAAAGAAAGCGAATTATCGCGAGTGGTTAGTTTTGTGGATAGTCCAGGCCACGAAAGTCTCATGGCAAACATGCTTTCAGGCGCAGCATTAATGGATGGCGCGTTGTTATTGGTTGCTGCAAACCAAAAGGTCCCACAACCACAGACAAAAGAGCATCTCTTGGCACTGCAAATTCTAGGAATCCAGCAGATTGTAATCATACAAAATAAAGTTGATCTGATATCATACCAAGATGCAACTTCAAACTATGCCGATATTGTGAAATTTGTCAAGGGCACCAAGGCAGCAAAATCCCCAATAATTCCAATTTCTGCCCAGTCTAGGCTAAACATTGATGCGTTAATTGGCGCAATAGAGGAAACAATCCCGACTCCTGCCAGAGCAGAATCAAAAGAGCCAGTAATGCACGTGTTACGCTCATTTGATGTAAACAAGCCTGGAACTAAAATCAAGGACATCAAGGGAGGAGTAATTGGCGGAAGTCTCACACAGGGAACATTTTCTATTGGTGATGAAATCGAAATCAAGCCAGGAATTCTCAATTCCAAAAAGAACTCCTACGAGCCAATCCATACACAAATAATCTCATTGGGCACGGCAGCAGGAATTGTAGATAATGTAAAGCCTGGAGGCCTAGTGGCAATTGGCACAAAGCTAGATCCATCCATGACAAGAAGTGACTCGTTTGTAGGAAGTGTAATTGGCAAGCCAGACACTTTGCCAGAAAATGCATCTGATGCACAACTAGAGGTGAGCCTCTTTGATTCCGCGGTTGGAACAACGAATGACATTAAAGTACAGCCAATCCAAGTAGGTGAATCACTTCGACTAAACATAGGCACAGCCCCAATCTTGGCAAGAGTAAGCAAGGTAAAATCACAAAAGATCGAGGTCCAGTTCAAGCGACCAGTCTGCCTATTTGATAATAGTAATGTGGCATTGAGCCGCAAAATAGAGGACAGATGGAGACTAATTGGTGCAGGAATAGTTGGTTAAGGTAATATGCGATACAAGTTTTCTAATCCATCTAGCTAATCACAGAATCAAAAATCTGGTAACACTTGATACTGACATTGGCGAAATCCAGTTTTTAGTGCCAGATATTGTACTTGCAGAACTAACCAATCTTGCAAAAAAAGAAGAAAAGACCAAACAAGCAACAAACACCATACAATACATCAAAAATTTTCCAACAATCAAGCTTGGTGGAACCTTTGCAGACGATTCCATAATATCACATGTAAAGAATCAAGGCGGAGTCATAGCTACAATAGACAAGGAATTAAAATATAAAATAAAAAATCTTGGCGGCTCGGTAATCTCTATAGCAAACAACAGAATAGTGCTAGAGGCCAGCAAAAGTTTAACTTGATTATATCATAACAAAAACCATGGAATACAACGGAGTGCAGATCAAGTGGTACGGCCATGACACATTTACATTACACCATAACAATCTGACTGTTTGCATCGATCCGTATCAGCTAGACAAAAAAATTGACGCTGACATTGTTCTGATAACGCACAATCATTTTGACCATCTAAGTAATGATGATCTGCAAAAAACATCCACAGAAAAAACTATTATCATTGCTGCAAAGGAATGCCTAGGACAAATCACGGCAAAATGCAATCAAATAATTGGAATAGAACCAGACGAGGAGAAAATCATCTCTGGGATAAAAATAAAGGCAGTTCCGGCATACAATATTGACAAAATAAATCCGCAGACAAATCAGCCTTTTCATCCAAAACAAGACAAAAAGGTTGGCTTTGTAGTTACCATGAACGATTCCACATTTTACCATGCGGGAGACTCTGACTATATTCCAGAAATGAATGGCCTCTCACCAGATGTCTTTTTTGTGCCAGTAAGTGGAACATATGTCATGACTGCAAAAGAGGCTACAAACTCTGTTTTGGGAGTAAAGCCCAAGCTTGCAATACCGATGCATTATGGAAGCATTGTTGGAAGTGTAGATGATGCAAAATCATTCAAAAGTCTTGTGAGCTCGTGCCAAGTACAAATACCCACAAAAGAGTAATAAACATACTTTAGGGAAAAAAACTTAGTTGCTTTCTAACAAAAGACTATTCTCTGTAGGTAGTTTCGAGTTTTATCTACATCATTTGCTGATAATCGGAGTTTTGTCATTATCATTTTCAATTTCTGCAATGATCCGTGGACAAGCTGCAGACTATGGATTTCAGCTAAACGAGTTTGATCCGTATTTCAACTATAGGGCAACCCAGTTTATAGTAGAAAACGGAATTCCAGCATACTTTGAATGGCATGATGATATGAGTTGGTATCCGTTTGGACGAGATGTTGCAGGAACATCACAGGTAATGTTGCACATCACTACTGCTGTGCTTTATGGTGCATTTGGAGGTGACCTGTATGGATTCACAATTGTATTTCCTCTGATCTTTGGCTCACTTACGACAATTGTTGTATTTGCACTTGTACGAGTAATTGGTGGAACCACTGCAGGCCTGTTTGCCTCACTGATGTATTCTGTTTCATTGCCTATAATATCAAGGGGATCGCTTGGCTGGTTCAAATCAGAACCATTAGGCCTGTTCTATGGATTGCTAGCAATGTATCTATTTTTGAGTGGAATAAAATCTTCATCTCATAAAATAGCTGCCGCTAAACTAATTGGAGCCGGAATACTTCTTGGATTTGCCTTTTCAGCATGGGGTGGAACGGACTTCTTTGTCCTTCCGTTAGGATTTTTCATTCTTTCATTACCATTTACCAGAAAAGACACTGGCTTTTTGAGATGGGCAATACCTCTGTTTATTCTAGGTTTGGCAATATCACTTGCTCCATTTGAGAGGCCAGGGCTGGGATTCTTTGGAAAGGCAAGCGGCCTTATGATAATTGGTCCAACATTATTCCTAGTAGCCTCATCGTTTATACAAAAAATCATTGGTGACCAAAAGGCAAGAAAATATCTGGCATTGTCTTTGATTGCAGTAATACTAGCTGGAATAGGCATACTTTCAGCAAATGTCTTTGGACTTCCAAGCTTTAGATATCTTAACGCAGTAAATCCATTTTTGACCACACTTGATCCATTGACAGACTCTGTTGCAGAACACGCTACCACTAATGTGTTCCAGTCATTTTTGTTCAATTCTATCTTTATGGTGTTTGCCGGAATTGGAGCTTGGCTTGTCTTCAAAAACCTAAATGAGACAAACCAGAGAAGAGATGTCCAAGTCTTTGCATTGATCTTTGGACTTTTGGGAGTCTATATCAGCTCCGCATTCATTAGACTTGAAATGTTTTCATCTATTGCTCTTGTAATATTAGGCTCTATTGGATTATCATTACTCACAAAAGAGATATTCAAAGCCGAAAGGCAGGAGAGCAAAAAACTCACAAAATCCCATCCAAAGACCATCAAGATTTCGTTTTTGGTAGTAATTACAATATTTCTCATCATGCCAATGATGGTCCCAGTAAGTGCAAACTGGATTAATGGTGCAAAAGCACCCCCAACCATACTGAATGGTGGAAGTAACTATAACATTGCTACAAGTGACTGGCTTGATGCAATGGCCTGGCTCAAAGAAAACACACCAAATGATGCAGTGGTTGCATCGTGGTGGGATTATGGTTATTGGATCACAACACTTGGCGAGAGACGTTCCATTGCGGATAATGCCACACTAATTGACTGGAAAATTGAGCAGATGGCCCAGGCATTTTTGAGCACACCGGATCAAGGCTGGAAAATACTGCAAGAAATGGATGCAGATTATGTTCTGATTTATGTCGCAGCACAGAGAATTAACACCGAAGATCCTCCATTATTCTTTGTCCAAGGCGGTGGAGATGAGAGCAAAAAGCAATGGTTCATGAGAATTGGCGGATTTGACACTCAAAAATTCCTGTATGATGATGGTATTAGTTCTACTCCGGCATTTTGGAATGAAACTTTACTGGGAAGAATGATTCCGTTTACCGTATATGGATATGTTGATCTTGCAAGCCAAAGACAAGCTGATTCGTATGTTTCAGGTTTTACGCCAGTATACCTAGATGCTATCAAATATCCAAAGGAAGGAGATGGACCACTAAAGCTAGCATACATGTCGTCAGGATTTCTCAGAAAAGATACAGGACCAATCAATGGTGTGTTGATCTATGAGATAAACAAAAACTATGTTCCGTCAGAAACACCAGTAGCACCTACCACAGCGTCAACGACACCAGAAACATCAGTAGAAAAATCAACAAACCCATCTGCAACAATTTCAACAAATTTTGGTGATATTGTAATTGAGCTAAATCCTGAGGTTGCGCCAAATACGGTTGCAAACTTTGTAAAGCTAGCAGATTCTGAATTCTATGATGGAACCATATTCCACAGAATAATTTCGACATTTGTCATACAGGGCGGTGATCCCAACACAAAGGATCAGCCTCCCGGAACATGGGGAACTGGAGGTCCTGGATATACAATAGATGCAGAAATCAGTAACCTCAAGCACACAAAATATGTAGTATCTATGGCTCGTGGAACCGATATTAACAGTGCAGGCTCGCAGTTCTTTATCATGACTGGTGATGCGCCATTTTTGGATGGCAAATATACCATCTTTGGCAAAGTAATACAGGGCCAAGAAGTAGTTGATAAAATAGCATCACTACAAACTGATCTAAATGACAGGCCTGTTGACTTTGAAGCAGCCAGAATGAAAAGCGTTAGAATTTCCTAGTCTTTGAATTTGTTCATTATTCTGTAGCGAGCATACTTGTCGTCTGGTGAAAATTTGGCAGGATGCGCAGTTGTGGTTTTTGCCTTACAAGCAGGACATTCTTCTTTTAATGTGTACTTTTTGCACTCTGAGCACTTGCGCAGCTGAAACTTCAAGCTATCCCTCCCTTGTTTTTTTTGATTCCTCTCGTGTAAAACTAAAGGTTCCATTGTTTTTTTCTATGATTTTTTGGATTTTGTCTAGGATTGGCTTGAGCATTCTTTCTGCTGTCTTAAAGTCAGGGCCGGTAACACTTAGTCTATATTTTGGGGCGCCAATGTATGTCACAGAAATGTTTGACGCTTGATCTCCAATGGAATCCAAGATTGCATTTTTGATTATCTCTACGCCATTTGACTGACTGCATGTCATCTCGCAGATTCCTCTAATTTCTACCGATGGGGGCTTTATCTTGGAGCTTACTTCCTGTATTCCAGATGCTGTCTTTTTTGCAAGTTTTAGCTCATCTAGTGCTCCAATTCCCTTTGTTGCCACATCCAAAAACGCGTCATAAACAAAATCATATTTTGAGAAAATTGCATCTTCTAGTTTTTCAATGTCTTTTTCTGTCAGTACTGCAGAAGTTTTGACTGCATCCAGCAAGGTCTTGCCTTTTTCTATTCTTTTTACTTCTAGGAGTTTTTTCTTTTGTTGTTCCTTTGATACTTGCTTTAGTGAAAGATCAATCTCGGATCGTCCTGGATTTACCTTTTTTACCAAGAGGACCTTTTTTTCGCCTTCTCGGACGAATTTGCTAACTGAGCGAACCCAACCCGGGGCAATCTCTGATACATGCAAAAATCCCTGCATGTTATCGTATTCATCTAGTGTTACGTATGCACCATGATCTGTGAGCTTGGCAATTGTTGCCAATACTATTTCTCCAGTCTCTGGAAGCTCCTGAGTTTCAGTAACCAATGCAGCTCTGCCTTTGGCTACATAATTTAATGTTGTCTAAAAGTCAATGCCTTTTTTTGCGCGAATTCCTTTCTGAAATGGATGCTTTATTTCTCTCATTTCAGTGACTAGATCTGCAGCATCAATTACTTGTTGCTTCACGTGATTTCCAGTCAGCACTAATGTCACATTATGCGGCTTTATTCTTATCAAATCCATAACATCATTTATGTCTACTAATCCAAGATTTACTGCATAATTGATCTCATCTAGTATGATGATGTTGTATTTTTCTGAGAGAATTTTTTGTCTGGCTATGTCTATTGCCTCTTTTGCAATTTTTTGGTGTATCTCTTTTGGTGTTTTATCATCTAGTATTCCAACAAAGCCTTTTCCTATTGCAGTCAGCTCAAATTCCGGTTCTAGTCTTTTTGATGAACTCATCTCGCCGTAATGCCAGGATCCCTTGATGAACTGGATCATGCATATTGTATGGTTGTGTCCTATTGCTCTGAGTGCCATGCCTAGCGCTGCTGTGGTTTTTCCCTTGCCCTTGCCTGTATACACTATGACTAGGCCATCGTTTTCCATTAATCGAAAAATCATTTTAGGCTAGAAAAAGATTGGTATAGTTCCGATTCTAAGGCAAATAAATGAAAATACCACGAATAGTAATTGCTGGCGCCACAAGCGGCGTTGGCAAGACCTCAATTACATGTTCTATAATTTATGGAATCAAAAAAAATGGATACTCGGTTCAACCGTTTAAGGTAGGGCCTGACTATATCGATCCTACATATCTATCCACAATATCTGGCAATGCTGCAAGAAATCTGGATTCTTGGATAATGGGAGAGGATGCAGCACTTGCAAGTTTTTCAAAAAATTCTCAATCGGAAATATCTGTCATAGAGGGTGTGATGGGATATTATGATGGATTTTCTGGCGCAACAAACCAGTCCAGTACACACCATATAGCAACAATTCTCCAATCGCCAGTCATATTGGTATTGGATGCAAGCAAGACGGCGCGTTCCATTGCGGCAACCGCACTAGGATTTACAAAATTTCATAAAAATTCTAGAATTGCAGGCCTTATACTTAACAAGCTTGGCAGCAAAAAGCATGAAGAAATGTGCAGGCAAGCACTTGGACCACTGAGAATTCCAATACTTGGCTGCATTCCAAAAAATTCCGAGCTGTCACTAGAGTCGCGTCATTTGGGTTTGATTCCAGCAGTAGAGCAAGCACATCTAAAGCAAAAAATCACAAAAATAGCAAAGATGATCTCTGAGTATTTGAACATTGAAAAAATACTATCCATTGCAAATCAGGCAGGCGCAATATCATACAAAACCAAACAACAGATACAAAAACCCAAAGTAACAATTGCCGTTGCCCTAGACAAGTCCTTTAATTTCTATTATTATGATAATTTTGATTCCCTGCGTAAGAATGGGGCAAAAATAGAGTTTTTCAGCCCAATTTCAGATGTTTCCGTACCTGAATGTTCTGGCATATACATCGGAGGGGGATTTCCCGAAGTACTAGGCCAGCCACTTGCAAAGAATCAATCCATGAAAAAATCCATAAAAAAACTGGCAGAGCAAAACATACCAATATACGGAGAATGTGGAGGATTGATGTATCTTACAAAATCAATAGAATATGATTCCAAAAAATACTCTATGGTTGGCTTATTTGATGCAACAACTAGCATGGAAAAGAAAATGACACTAAACTACACCAAGGCAAATGTAGTTTCTAGCTGTCTTGTCGCAAAGAACGCAACAAAGTTGTTTGGCCATGAATTTCATTATTCCGAATTAGACTATGTACCTAAAGACGCTAAATTTGCATATGATCTTGTTATTGGCGTTGGCATCAAAAACAAAAAAGATGGCCTACTTCAAAATAATGTCTTGGCATCATACATGCATCTTTACTTTGACAGAGCACTGCACGCGAAAAACTTTGTCAATAACTGTGTAAAATTTTCTAGAATCTAGCACTCTCGTATTATCTTAAAGAGAGCATTAATGATTGCAGAAGCGCAAGGTGTTCCGCCCTTTCTGCCCTTATTTGTAATAAATGGAATGTCAAGCTTTTGAAGATCATCTTTGGATTCTGCAGCACAGACAAATCCGACCGGCACTCCTACTATTAGGCTTGGTCTGGTTATGTTCTCTTTGACCATCTGAATTACCTCTAATAGCGCTGTTGGTGCATTGCCAATCACAACTACGGATCCGTTCATCTCTTTTGCCCTAATTCGCATGGCTGTCTGGGCACGAGTTTTGTCCAGCTTTGTTGCCTCTTTTACCACATCTGGATTTGATATGTCGCAAATGACATTTGTCTTATAGTCAGTGAGGTTTTGCTTGTTTAGAAGGCCGATTATGCCATTTACGTCAACTATGATGTTTTTGCCTGATTTTAGCGCCTCAAGGCCTGATGATACTGCATCTTTGTGAAATACTAGGCCGTTTTTGCCAGCAAAGTCAAAGTCTGCAGTAGAGTGAATCACCCTGCGTACTATTTTCCATTCATGACCTTTGTATGGATGCGAGCCGATCTCATGCTCTATTATCTCCATGCTTTCATCTTCAATGGATTGGCCTTTCCTAGTTTGCATTTTCAACCTCACGTGCTCGCTCTAGTACAAAGTCAATCATTTTTTCATCAGTTCCAATATGTTCGGTTATGATGGTTTTTTTCAGACTTGATTTTTCCAATGCTGGATTAAGATCTTGATAGATGTCTCTTTTGACATGTGCTCCTTCATGGAGAAAATAAAATACAATAACTAAAACCTCGGGATTGTCTTTGTCGCATTTTTGTATTCCTTGCGCTATGTTTGGTTCTTCTATTTCCAAAAAACAGTGACTCACGTTTCTGTATGTAGGAGTTAGATTGTCAATTACATATTTCATGGAGATCTGCGCATTTGGGTCCTTGCTGCCATGGCCTATCACTAGAACATCTACTTTGTTGTTTGGTAGTGCTATGTTGTTTTTCTTCAAGGCAGACTCGATTTTAGAGTTGACGATATCTACCATGGTCTTGTGCATGCTCATTGGTTTTGTTACTACAAATCTGACCTTGGTCTTTACCTGAAGTTTTGCTGCCTCTGATACTGCTATTTTGACTTTTTTTCCTGGATAGAGAAAATATGGGACTATGGTAAGAGCATCAATTTTTTCTTTGAGGCATCCAGTGATTCCCTCCTCAATGAATGGTGGAACCACTTCTAAGAAGCAATAATTGACAAAGGTATATCCTCCCTTTTGCTGGACTTTTTTGCAGATGTATTCCAGCTCATCTTTTGCCTCTAGTTCTCTGCTTCCCCTATCGATTAACAATAATCCGCGCTTCATTTTTGAATCCTTGCTATGGCAATTGTAAGATCTGGTGGGAATTTCTGCTTTTCAACTACTAGTCTTCCGCCTGAGCTCTTAATTGCTGCTGCCTCTGATACGCTTGGGGTTCCCTCATATGCCTCAACCATCTGTGAGGGGTTTGGAATGGTTATCTTTGCTAAATCATCTCGATCAAAATATTCTAGAGATACTTGCATTTCTTTTGCGGCATCAATTAGTCCTTGAATGTCTTTTGGTTTTTTAATTGAAACAAGTCTTGCCATGGATTTTAGGCTGAGGCCATATTTTGCCAAAACCGCACTCAGAGATTCTATGATCTTTTCTTTTGTGGTATCACCGTGTAATCCTATTCCTGCAACAAGAGTTTGTGGTCTGTATATTACAGAATTTTTTGCAATTGTATCATCTATGATTCTATCTGAGATTATTAGATATGCCTTGGAGTTAGATTTTGTCATTTCTTCAATGGATGAATAAATTGTAACGTTTTTTGGCAGATCTGTCTTCCACCAGTTTTTCTCGCCGACATCTTGATAAATCCCAATTTTTTCCTCATTTACCATAAATGCACTAATTCTGGTCACGTTAGAATCATTATCTATTTTCCAGCCAAATTCTTTGCCTAACAAATCTACAGGTATGGTCTTGTTTACGTCTGCTGCAGTGGTAATTACTGACGTTGCACCGAGTTTTTTGGCAATTTCTTCTGTTAGCTCATTTGCTCCTCCTAAATGGCCAGAAAGAGCAGAGATTACGAAATTTGCTTTATCGTCAATTATTATGACTGCCGGATCTATTTTTTTGTCTTTGAGAAATGGCGCAACTAGTCTTATTGCAGCACCTAGCGAAAACAGGCATACAAGTCCGTCGAATTTTGCAAAAAGCTCTGCTATTTTTGCAGATGTTTGCTCTTCATACCACGTTGCAATGGTGTTATCTTGGAATTTTGATGGAGCAAAGATCTCCCAGCTTGGAAAGAATTGTTTGATTGTAGTTGCGATTTTGATGCCGTTTTTTGTAATTGCTAAAATCGCAACTTTATCCATGTCTTGCCGTTTTTTGTTGCTAAATAAAATTTCTTGCTAGGGATATCTGCCTAGTGTGCAACCATCAAAATCAAAGAGAATCACATCGATCTCCACTTTGTTTTCTGAATGAGCACGCATCTGTTCGTATGCCTCTCTGCATACGGCAGCAAAAAATTCATCAATCTTGTTTTTTAGTATGATTTCCTGAACATGTCTTGCCGTATTTGCCTTTTTTATCTCGTCTATTGTTTCTGTACTGGCATTGCATTTTTGCGCAATTTTTGCCAAAAAGTCCATGTCAACTTTGGAGCCCTTTACATGAGTCTGTTTTACTCCCATTGCAATTTTGGTTAGCTTGCCAATAAATCCAGCAACATGTGCCTTTTTGATTGATTTTTTGGCGCACTGCTGAATTGTATATCCGGAAAAATCACCCATCTGCACAAAACAATGATCTGGCAGGTTGATCTCTTTTTTTGCAAAATCCTCAGATCGTCCGCCTGTTGTCAGAACCACAGTGTTATCGCCCATTGCAATTGTGACATCTAGGCTCTGGCGTATTGAGGCAGCAAAGGATGCTGTTGAATATGGAATAACTATACCTGTTGTGCCAAGAATCGATATTCCACCCATTATACCTAATCTTGGATTGTCTGTTTTTATTGCAATTTCTTTTCCTCTTGGAACAGAAATCATGACTTTGATTCCATTTTTTTGCAAGAATTTGTCTCCCGCCTCTGTTAAATTCTGAATTATCATCTTTTTTGGTGTGGGGTTTATTGCAGCAGAGCCAACTTCTAGGCCCAGGCCTGGCTTTGTCACTCTACCTACTCCTTCACCACCATCAATCTCAATTTGGCCTGCATTGTTTGTAATTTGCAAATCAATTATTATTTCGGCACCATGAGTGACATCTGGATCGTCCCCACCGTCTTTTATTACGGAACATCTGGATGTAGTATTGTCAAATTCACAGCTTGCAATGCTTATTGTTATTTCTTTTTGTTTTGGTAGTGATACTTTGATTGAATTAATCTTTTTTTTGGTAATGATTGATTCCAGTGCGGCTCTTGCAGCTGCTGTTGCACATGTGCCTGTGGTAAAACCAGTTCGTAATTTTTGACGAGGCTTGTCTGTATCACTCACAAGTAATAATTCTGTTTTTGGATAATAACTCTTATTGGATTATTTGAGAATCTCTGAAATAATTATCCACATTGCTATTGCACCAAGACTTCCATATAGAAGCAAATGAGTCATCTTATGAGATACTGGCTTTTCTTCTGTCTCTCTTGACTCGTCTACATTTACTCCAAAATTGCGCTTTAGTCCTTCTCTGTATGCCTCATATCCAAAGTGAACCTCTTCGGAGGTCTTTTTGTCGTAATACTTCCAAAATTCTGTTTGTGCAGTCTCTACGTTTTTGTGAGTGGAATTGTTCTTTTTTTGCTCTTGTTTTAGTATCTGATATGCGTATGTTATCGCTTTGAATTTTTTCTCTGCATCATTGTTTTTGTTCCTGTCTGGATGATATTTGAGCGATAATTTTCGGTATGCCTGCTTTACCTCTTTGTGTGTTGCGTCTTTTTGTAGTTCAAGAATTTCATAGCATTGTGCTACGTTCAACGATTTATTCTAGTCTAGTTTAACATTTAAAATTATATTTGATTTTTCCAATTTGTGGCAAGACAAAAACCAATCATTGCGATCTCTGGCTCTACAGGATTTGTAGGCAAAAACCTGCGAAAGTTTCTTGAAGAACAAGATATTCCGGTAATTGCGCTGTCTAGGAAAAAACACAAACATCTCAAATCGGAAAAAAATATTGTTTTTTCTGATATTGATAATGTGCCAAAACTACAATGTAATGCAATGATTCATTTGATTGGTGCCGGTGTGCAAACCAAAGACTCTGACTATGAGCTAGTCAATGTAAAGCAGACCGAGAAAATCATTAGTCTCTGTAAAAGATCAAACATAAAAAAAATTGTATACATAAGTGGCCTTGGAGTAAATGCTCATACTACATTTGGATATTTCATATCAAAGCTAAAAGCAGAACATCTAATCATAGAGTCTGGTCTTGATTATACCGTTCTTCGTGCATCGTACATTGTTGGAGCGGACGATCCACTAACACAAAATCTCTCAAAGCAAGCTAAACAAGGAATAATTCAAATACCTGGCTCTGGTTCGTATCGATTACAACCAATATCGATAAACGATGTCTGTAAAATCATTTTGAATTGTGTTATCAACAAAAAACTTTCAAATCAAATAGTTGATCTGGTGGGTCCAAGTACTATTAGTTTTGAAAACTATGTAAAAAAATTCATCAGGGGCAAAAAAGCCAAAATCAAAAAGATTCCCTTGGAACAAGCCTATTTTGTTGCATTAAACAATCCAAAAAAGACATTGTATGGAATAGATGATCTGAATATTATGGTTGGAGATTTTACATCTAGTCACAAGAAGTTAGAAAGACTCTCGGGAATAAAGTTAGAAAAGCCGATTCTATAGGCCTGCTGCCTTTTTGAGGGTATCTGCCTTGTCTGTTTTTTCCCATGGTAATGCAACATCAGTTCTTCCAAAATGACCAAATGCCGCAGTATCTTTGTAGATCGGTCGTTTTAGGTCCAACTGAGAAATAATTGCGGCAGGTCTCATATCAAAGTGTTTTCTTACCAAATTTTCAATTTCTTCTTCTGGAATTTTGCTTGTACTAAACGTGTTTACCATTAGGGATACTGGTTCTGCAACACCTATTGCATAGGCTACTTGGACTTCACATTTTTCTGCCAAGCCTGCTGCAACAATGTTCTTTGCAATGTATCTGCACATGTAGCAGGCTGATCTGTCCACCTTTGATGGGTCTTTTCCAGAAAATGCTCCCCCTCCATGTCTTCCTGCACCGCCATATGTGTCGACAATGATCTTCCTTCCAGTTAGGCCAGAGTCTCCAGGTGGGCCTCCAATTACAAATCTACCTGTGGGGTTTACATGAATTTTGATCTTGTCGTGCCACCATTTTCCACAGACTGGTTTGATTACTTTATCGATGATCTGTTTTCTTATCTCATCATTGCTAATTTCTGGAGCATGCTGAGTCGAAATCACTATTGTCTCTATGCTCTTTGGCTTACCGTTTTCGTATTCTACGGTGACTTGGGATTTGCCGTCTGGTCTTACCCATGGCAATTCTTTGCTTTTTCTCAGCTCTGAGAGTCTTCGTGTGAGCTGATGCGCAAGCAATATTGGTAGTGGCATTAGTTCATTTGATTCGTTTACGGCATAGCCAAACATCAATCCTTGGTCTCCTGCTCCCTGATCCTTGTTATCAGTAGCGGTCACTCCCTGGGAAATGTCTGGGCTTTGCGCATGAATTGAAACCATGACACTGCAGGTATCTGCATCAAAACCATATTCTGGTTTGTCATATCCTATTTCTTTGATTGTCTTTCTGACCACATCTTGAATGTCAAATTTTGCTTTGGTTGTAACCTCGCCTGCAACTACAACAATTCCTGTTGTAGTCATTGTTTCTACTGCAACACGAGAGTTTGGGTCTTGTCTTAGAAATTCGTCCAATAATGCGTCTGAGACTTTATCGCAAATCTTGTCAGGATGGCCTTCTGTCACTGATTCAGAAGTAAAAAGGAAACTTCGTGCCATTAAGATTACCTACAAGTCGTTTTCTAGTTTGATGAATAATACGTTGTTTCCCCTAACTATGACTCTGCCGTAGTTTGCAACAATTTTGCCATCGTGTAATTCTTCTGCGTCAGTCATAATCAAGTTCATGTATGAATCGACATTGTCCATTTTACCCTTGTATTCTACCTCATTCTTTAGTCGTACGGTGACTTTCTTCTTAGTGCTTTTTTGTAGTGTTGTTAAAGGTCTTTTTGCGCTTACTTGTGACAATGGTTGTTCTCTTGTGTTGCTAGGTTGGTAGCCAGAATAAAAGCCTTGCCTATTTTATAGCAAAAATACTGGATTCGTTTATTTTTTGTATTCTATTAGATTTTGTTGGTATGATCAGAACAGGACTGGAAAAATTAGATCAATTACTTGGTGGTGGATTAAACAATTCCACAATTACTGATATTTTTGGTGCAAGTGGAACTGGCAAGACCCAACTTGCACTGCAAATCATGCTAAATGCGTTATCTGAAAATCACAAAATTCTCTATCAGGACACAACAGGGAACTTTAGACCCGAACGACTAGTAGAGATGGCCAAATACAAAGAAATGGATATGAACTTTCTTGACAGAATAACTGTTGGAAGAATAACTAGTGTGATAGAGCAGCAAAACAGTCTCGATAGAATCAAGTCTGATTTTTCTCTGATAGTAATTGATAATGTCACTGATCTATTCTCATTTGAATATCCAAAAGAAGAGCAGATCCTAGAAAAAACCACACAATTCTCAAAATACATGAAGCAACTATCTCAAATTGCATCTGCAACAAAAATTCCAATTCTGCTTACAAACATGATGCGCAAAATTGACACAACAGAGCAGGAAAACATGGACTCTATCATATCCTTATACACTCACATCAAGATCAAGCTTGCCAGAAAACAAGCAAACTATGAGGGTCAGCTGATCAACCCAATACAAAAAAATCATTTTTTGTATACCATAACAAAGCAGGGCTTGACTGGTCTACCTTAATCTATTTAACTCTGGCAAATGTCTACAAACCATGGCAGGAATTTTCGACTCCATACCTCTGATTTCTGTAGTATTGTTTGCAATTGGAGTTGTTGGAATAATGGTCTATGAGCGAACAAAGTCAAGAAAAGACGCACAACAAACAACTTGATTCTGTTTTAGACAAATTCCATGGCCTAGGTTTTACGCAGCTAACAGAGATTCAAAAAAAGGCATTACCACTAATACTTCAAAAAAAAGACGCGTTAATCATAGCACCAACAGGCTCTGGCAAAACAGAATGTTCTGTGATTCCTGTATTTTCATTTGTCTCTTCAACTAGACAAACAGGCAAGATAAAGGCACTATACATAACTCCACTTAGAGCACTAAACCGTGATGTCTTCAAAAGAATAATCCGGTACGCAGAATCCGAAAATCTGACAATAGAGATTAGGCACGGAGACACATCACAATCTGCCAGAAAAAGAATAACTGCACTTCCGCCAGATGTCTTAATTACAACTCCAGAAACACTGGTAATTTTGCTTACACAAGAAAAGATGTTAAATGCATTATCGGATCTAGAGTGGGTCATAATAGATGAAATCCATGATTTGCTATCAAATGAAAGGGGTTCGCAATTATCACTAAGCCTTGAAAGACTCCAAATCAATACATCGCATCCAATAACAAGAATAGGACTCTCAGCTACAGTTGGCAATCCAGACGATGCGGCAAAATTCCTTGTTGGAACCAAACGAAAATACCAAATAATTCGTGACAATACAATTCGAAAATATGATGTAGAAATCAAGCACATAAACGGAACAATCAGCGATGTGGCAGATTTTATGGTGGAATATCTTGCCAAGCTAAATCTTGATTCACCCGTACTGCTTTTTACAAACACGCGTGGCGAGGCAGAATTTCTAGCATCGATTTTGCGTGAAAAATCCCCGACTGCAGTGGAATTGCATCACGGATCCTTATCACAACAAGTACGTGAGGAAACAGAAGACAATCTGAAATCAGGAAAATCAAGACTGGTTGTATGTACATCATCACTTGAGCTCGGACTTGATATTGGCTCAGTTGAGCTTGTGATGCATTATGGTTCTCCAAGACAGGTCTCAAAATTCATGCAAAGAATAGGCCGAAGCAAGCACAACAAGCACTCCTCCGCAAAGGGCTTGATTGTAACTAACAATGTTGATGATGAGCTAGAGACAAAGGCAATCTTAGAGCGAATTCATGAAGGATCTATTGAAGACCAACTGATCCATGATGGCTCACTTGATGTTTTGGCACACCATTTAGTGGGATTATCAATGCAGCTAGGCTCTATGTCTGTTAGCGACGCATTAGAAATTTTTAGAAATTCATTTTTGTTTAGAAACCTCACACTTGATGATCTGATTGGCGTTCTTGAGCTGCTTGAATCCAACTATTTGATATTTTTTGACAAGGAAAAGATGATTTTTAGGAAGACTGCCAAATGCTACAGATATTACTTTGAGAATCTCTCCACAATACCTGACATTTTAAAATTCAAAGTAATTGATACTGTTTCAAAAAAGATGATCGGCAGCCTTGATCAGCGTTTTGTGGGAGACTTTGGCGATCCCGGAAACATCTTTGTTCTGCGCGGTTCTCAATGGAGAATAATCAATGTTGACGAGTCCTCACTAAAAGTAAATGTCGAACCAATTCGTTCAGGTGGAATAACTGTCCCGTATTGGGAAGGAGAAAACATTCCAGTTGATTACAAGACCACATCCAAAGTAGGCAAATTTCGAAGTAAGATTCGTGAAGGCTCGTTGGTTCTGCCTGATAATATTATCAATCAGCTTGACTTGCCCATAATTCCAGACGAAAAAACAATTGTAGTCGAATCCGTGCGCGGCCAGGGAACAATAGTAATTCACAGCTGCTTTGGCACAAAAACCAATTCTACTTTGGCCACACTTCTCTCGTCAATGCTTTCTTCAAAGACTGGGTTGCAAGTAGATGCACGATCTGATGCATATAGAATTGTCATGTCTTCTAAAGGCAGAATTCTAGAAAATCACGTAAAGCAGACACTTGCAGACACATATGATCTATACGAAATAGTCACGGCATCACTGAGTGGAACACACAATGTAAGCTGGAGAACTTGGAATGTGGCAAAAAAATTTGGCGTAGTTGGAAGGGGAGCAGTTTATGAAAAAAAATCAGCACGATTTCTTTATGAGAGATACATCAGAACTCCTCTTGTAAAAGAAGCATTGCGAGAGCTATTCCATGACAAATATGATTTGGAAAAAACAAAACAAGTTCTATTAGATATCGCATCGCAAAAAATCCAAGTTCACTGGCTTGAGCAAAACAAGTTCTCCAAGCTTGCCGAACCTATCTTGGATCATACTACAAAATACTATTCATCACCTACTAGTATTGACAAAGGAATATTGGATTTGGTCAAAGCACGTCTTTTCAAGACATCTCATAGATTCGTCTGTGCCAGATGTGGTAAGTGGGAACGAGTAATGAAAACAAGTGAAGTAGGAGCTATTCCTGTATGCCCGTATTGCAAGGCAAGGCAGGTGGCTGTGACATTTTATTCTGATTATGATTTGGCAAAAATTATACAAAAAAAGATTGCAGGAAAAAAGATCACACCGGACGAAAATCATCGATTTTCTCGTGCATGGAAAACTGCATCACTTTTGGAAAACTTTGGCAAAACCGCACTCATAACTCTGTCTGGATATGGAGTGGGAGTAGATACTGCATCTAGGATACTGAGAAATATGATAGATGAAGAGACGTTGTACCGGCAAATCTACGAGGCAGAGCGCCAGTATGTAACTACGCGAGGATTTTGGGATTAGTTTTTCTTTTTGATGCTAGAATATGGTGTTAGGAACAATTCCGTTCTTCCTTCCAAACCCTGCTTTGCAGTAACGCCAGTAACTGAGATTATTTCTCCAATTGTGCATTCGTCTAGTAGACGTGCTTGGTTTCTCCAACCCTTGAGCCAAATCTGAGCAGTATCGTCTTCCACATACATCTCAGAGAGTGTTATTGTCTCTCCTGTTTTTGTTTGGACGTTTCTTCTCTCTGGTGCCTTTAGAATTATTGCTTCTATGCAGTACGTGTTGTTGTCAGCCTTGATGTCTGAAATCTTGGTTCGCAGATCTCCAAGTCCTGGCAAATCCTCTTGTATTTTTCTGACAAACGATCCTGAATCTATTGTTATGCTGTTTCCATAAAGTTTTGATGGCATGCACTCTAACACATCGTCTGGCACAAATGATTCTGTAACATTTGCAGTATCTATGATGTTGTAGAGCTGTTTTTGTTTGTCAACACCTAGCATCATTTTTTGTCCGTTTTCATTTTTACTTGACGAGAGAATTCTAATTATTAAGGGCTCTACTTGTTTTTCTGCATGAATATCTAGTGTGGTTGATTCATTTCCATGGATCTCAAGATCTTGCTGGTTTGTCTTTGCTTTGACGCCGATTAGCCGTGCTTTAGTTCCAGCTGGAATTACTTTTGGTATCTCCGAGTCTGTCTTGCCCCAAAGTACTACTCGCATGGAACGGCCGTCTTTGCCCTTTAGTCTTAGACGCAGGGCAGTTCCAGGCATTCCCTTAAAGTTTGTAAATTCTGAAAATGTAATTGGTCCATCAAGCACTCCAGATACAACTACATTGTTGTCCCCTTCTTTTAGCTCAGAGACATCCTTTGTAATGGAGTCTATGGATGGGATTGCACTTTCTGTCTCTGTTCTTTCTATGTTAGAGCCAGAACCAATGTTGACTGTAAGCTGACCGTTCAAGTCTGATTTTACATATGCCTTGATTATCTTAATTAGATCACCCGGGCTTATGTTTGCCATCTCTGGCAGGTTTGCCTTTTCATCCCAGAGTTTTACTACTACTGCAGAATCCTTGTCGTATACAGTCATGTTTCTGAGGTAAAACTGTGAGCCATCTTTTCGTGAGAACTGTTTTTTTGGAGATACGTTGAGAACACGCGTCTGCAACGTTACTTCCTTTGCACCTGCATGCAAGTCTTTTATCGCAATTTCACTTTTTGGCGGTTCTGAAATTGTAATTCCCAAATCAGATGCGACTAAAAACAATGCACCTTGGTCGGTAAGATAGCCCGCACCGATCTTTTCCTTTTTCTTTGCGATCAGGGCTTCAATGTCTGATCTTGAGAGATCTGGTTTTAGCTCCACTAATTTAGAAAGTAATACATCAAATTCAGACAATTTGATCTACCATAGTTTGATGTACTAATAAGAATTTCACTAATCTAAATTAAGAGACAAGGTCACAACAGATCAGTGTCTATTACAACTAGATCGCTTTACAAATCATATGGAGATCTTACTGCAGTAAATGGAATAGATCTTGATATCAAACCAGGAAAGGTTTTTGGGTTCTTGGGGCCAAATGGAGCAGGTAAATCAACTACAATAAAACTACTTACAACTTTGATTCCGCCAACTAGTGGAACAATTGAGATCTTGGGAATAAATGCGATCAAAAATCCACTCGAAGTACGAAAAAAAATAGGCGTTGTTCTGCAACAGCCAAGCTATGAGCCAAATCTGTCGGTAGAAAAATCTCTTGAAAAATATGGTATGATGTGGAATGTGGACAAACAAATCCGTAAGCAAAGAACCGAGGAGTTAATCGATGTTTTTGATCTACAAGAGATACGAAAGAAAAAAAATGAGGATCTCTCAATTGGGCAGCGCAGACGTGTCCAAGTAGCGCGTGAATTCATGCATGAGATGGAATTGTTATTTTTGGACGAGCCAACAGTTGGTCTGGATCCTAGCGCACGAAGGAGTCTTTTGGATTATCTAAAAAACAAGGCAAAAACAGGCTTGACCATATTTTATACCACACATGTATTAACTGAGGCTGAATATCTCTGCGATGAAATTGCGGTAATAAACAAGGGCAAAATCTTGGCAGTAGACACGCCAGAGCAGCTCAAGTCAACCTTTGGACAAGAAAAAACAATCAAAATTCATCTATTAGAGCGACACGACAAGCTAGCTCAACTACTCTTGGGAATATCAGGAAGCGAGGTAGACTTTAACACAGGAACTGACATTATAATACAATCACGCAGGGCAGAAATAGTATTGTCTCAAGTATTGTCAATTCTAATTGAGAATAATATTGCAATAGAGGATCTTTCTGCGATGCCTACTACCCTAGAAGAGATCTTTTTGAAGATGGTCAAGGACACAAATGCACCCGACAATTAGGCTAGTAAACAGAAACCTGACAATATCCCTAAATCCGGGGTTTTTAGTCTGGCAGGTGATATTTCCTATAGTGTATATCTTTGTGGCGGGCTTTGCATATACTGCACTCATAGACTCTGTCCAGCTTGGAGATGTTTCATTAGATTATCCCGCATTTATCGCATCTGGTATGATCGGGTTTAACATAATGAACAGTACTTTGGTATCTGGAATCATAATCTGGAATGATAGAAGACATGGAATGTTTGAACAAATCCTGGTAGGTCCATTCAAGCGCAGCCATTACATTCTAAGTAATGTATACACAATAGCAATTGTTGGCCTGATTAGTGCTGCACTGATCACATCGATTGGTTATCCATTGTTATTCAAATCTGTCCAGTTCAACTTACTTACAATACCGTTTCTTATTTTTGCCTCAATTGTGGGCTCTATTTTGTTTGGATCTATAGCATCAATCATATCTACTAGGCTCCGCTCGAGTGAAGGATTCAATGTAATAATCAATACTGTTTTTCTTTTCTTTGCCTTTGTGAGCACTGCATTTTATCCCGCACAAGGCGCACCGGAACCTCTGGCAACGGGATTTTATCTAAATCCACTCACATATCTAGTGGATATTATTCGTGCAGGGATCTTTGGTACATTCAATGAATTTGTGATGCTTGAAATGCTTGTATTGGTTAGTGTTGCAGCAGTTCTATTTGTGGTTGCGATAAAACTACTCACCAAACTTGATCTGTAAAATCAAGTAGCCCGGCCCAGACTCGAACTGGGGTCAAGGGCTCCAAAGGCCCCTATGCTTGACCGCTACACTACCGGGCTTCCTGTAATGCTCCTCAAAAACCCCTATTATTGATATTTTCTATTGTTTTTTGATTACTTGGATTAGTTTTTTGTAAGGATCCTCCATAGAGGCCAAAGTTTTTTGTGCATTCTTTTGCAGTCTCTTGTTATCTGAGGACAGGAATTTTTTTATTTTTAAAATTATTTTATCTGGATTTGATTCAAGCATGACAAGTTTTTTCCTCACAAGATAATCTTGCACCAAGTTTGGAACTGCGTTGTATGAAATTGTAGGTATTCCAAGCAATGCAGATTCTGCAGTCATAGTACCACCAGAGCCAACAAAGACGTCGATCTTTTGCAACAAATCACTACCGATCATTACCTTGCCTAAAACTTTGATCCTATTTCCTAGAATTTTTTTGAGCTGAGTAATTTGGGATTTGTATCGCGGAAGCACCAAAATATCGCACTCGGGAAGACTGGCAGTGATTTTTTGAATCATTTGGTTGGTTTGGTTATTTTCTTGAACATATGCCGCTTGTTCCTCCTCTATTCTGATTAGGATTGTTTTTTTCTTGTTTTTGTTTTGTTTTGGTTTTACTGCATTTTTAACAATCACAGAAGCGTCAATTGCCTTGTATGGTATGATATTTTTTTCTGCAATCCCGTATTTTGTAAATTCTTTTTTTGGTATTGTCCATGGGATTAGTAGTTTTTGAACAAATGGCACTGATAATCTCATTACTGCTTCTGCATGAGGTGAATCGCAAAAGGATACATGCCTAATTCCAAGTCCAAATGCTACGCGCGCTGCCTCTGGAGAACAAAAGCTAATGGCAAGATCAGGTTTGAATTTCTCTACTAGTATTCCAAGACTGATACTTCTTCTCAATGACGCATCTAGTTTACCAGATTTAGTGATCCCGCCATGTTTTCCGGCTATTGTTAATTTCATTTTTTTTAGTTTTGAGAGCTCATTTACCTCCCTATAGTTTCGTGTAGTGCAAAGAATAGAATTGTTTTTTTGCAGCTGTTTGATCATTGGATCAAAAAACAAGATTTGCTTTGGTGTCAAAATGTCAAACCAAATCTTCAAGACATCACATCTGCTGAGTTTTGATACAATAAGTTTTTCTTAGTCTTGTGCCTAGCATCAATGAATTGGCAGCTGATAGGGTAGTAGTTTATGGTCTAAGTACAGAGGGTTACTCTATTGCATGCCAAATGGCAATAAATGGAGCCAATGTCTTTATCATTGACGAATCGTCCCAATCAGCAATATCACTCAAAGCAGAGATCGCCAAAACATATCCTAATGTATCCTCTCTAAAAGAAGATGAGCCATTACTTGCAATGGAGCCAATCGATATGGCAATATCAAAATCACAATACCTGTTTTTTGCGCCAAGAATAAGAAAAACTGGGCAGGAAACAAAAACCGAGGTCCACTCTAAATTCAAAGATGCCACGTCTTCGCTCAAAAAAGGAAGCTCTGTAGTCTACACATTACCAACAGGAATTGGTGGCAACAGCGAAAATATTTCTCTCTTAGAACATGTTACAGGACTTGAAGTAGGCAAATCAATTTCGTATTATTATTATCCACTTGGCGGAGGAAATCAACCACCCAAAGTAATAGGCTCATTTAACAACAAAGCAGATCCTGCTCTTGCAAGTCTTCTTACTAGTTCCAAAAAGGAAATACAATTTGTTGGAATTTCATCCGCAGAACATTTCCATGCGATAAATGTGCTTTCTAGATTTTCGACTCTTTGCAGCGTTCTTGAGGTATGTAAATTCGCACAGGATGATATTACAAAAACAGACCTACAGTCAGACGACTTTCAAAATATATTCCTAGATGATATGGTAAATGGCCTCTACGATCTTCGTTCGCTTGGAACTTCGTTTGAAGGTGCCAACACATTGATGTATCTAATTAATGGAAGTCTCAAGGGAATCGACGGCTACATAAAAAGACTAATTGACGAAATCCGTGCAACGCTGAAAAAAAATGATCTAAAAGCAAGTAGAACAAAAATTGCATTATCATGGTCACTAGACCAACATGAAATGCGTGGCGATAAAATAGAAATGTTGCAAAACTTGATCACAAGACTACGCGATTATATTGGAGATGTTGAAGCATATGAAGATCCAAATCTGGATCTTTTCCACAACGACAAAACCACAATTCTTGTCATTTGTTCAAAGTCTGATTACGAACATCTGCGCAAAAAAAAGGACAATGATCTCATAATCATCAAAGGAAACCCCTTGTGTGAAATATCGCATAAAGAATAAAACTAGAATACAAAGGATCATCTGTCGTGTTAGAGCAAAACGAATCTGAAATAAAACCGAATGAGGAGCAAATCCAAGACAACGAAATTGATAAGCTAAAGCAAAGCCTGAGTAGTTGTGAGGATAAGCTAAAGCGATCGCTTGCTGACTATGTCAATTTAGAACGCAAAACCGAATCTGACATACAAAATGGCATTGCGGAAAAAATGGATAAATTCATGCTACAATTTTTGACAATATATGACGATCTTGTGCGTGCAAAAGAGATACTCAAAAAAGAAAATCCAGGTGCACAAGGCCTAGATGGAATTTTAAAAAACATTGATTCACTGCTTGAGAGTTATGGAATAACACCAATTAGTGCATTAGGTGAGATCTTTGACCCGAATCTACACGAAGCAATTTCTATAATACCTGATGAATCTCTAGATGATAATACAATTACAAAAGAATTAAGGAAAGGATATATTTCTCATAATAGGACGCTTAGACCGACACTAGTCGAAATATCAAAAAAATCGCAATAAAATAATCAAATGGTGAAAAAATGGCAAAAATAATTGGAATAGATCTTGGAACAAGTAACTCTGCCGCATCTGTAATGATGGGAGGCAAACCAGCCTTGATTCCAGCTGCAGAAGGAACCTCAATAGGCGGAAAGGCGTTCCCGTCTGTTGTTGCCTTTACAAAGGAAGGCCAACTTTTAGTAGGCGAGCCGGCACGAAGACAGGCAGTCACAAATCCTGACAATACCATTATTGCCGCAAAAAGAAAAATGGGCTCTGACCACATTTTCAAAATCCAGGGCAAAGACTACAAACCACAACAAATCTCCGCATTCATTTTACAAAAAATCAAAAAAGACGCCGAGGCATTTTTGGGTGAGCCAGTTGCCAAAGCAGTAATCACAGTTCCAGCTTATTTTGATGATAATCAAAGACAAGCAACAAAGGACGCAGGAACAATTGCAGGCCTTGATGTAGTAAGAATCATCAACGAACCAACAGCCGCATCTTTGGCATTTGGCCTAGACAAGGCAGGCCAAGACATGAAGATTCTGGTGTTTGATCTTGGAGGGGGAACTTTGGATGTTACAATCATGGAAATGGGCGGCGGCGTCTTTGAGGTACTGAGTACTTCAGGTGATACACAACTTGGCGGAACCGACATGGACAAAGTTCTCATTGATCATGTAGTAAATGAATTTCGAAAAACAACAGGAATTGATCTGACAAAAGATAGTACAGCAATGACTAGAATCCGTGAAGCATCAGAAAAAGCAAAGATAGAACTCTCAACTGTAATGGAAACTGATATCAACTTACCATTCATCTCTTATGATCAAGCGTCAGGACCAAAAAATCTTGAGCTAAAACTAACCAGGGCAAAATTCGAAGAATTGATCAGACCTATTGTGGAGAGATGCAGAACATCAATTGATAATGCACTTCGAGATGCAAAACTAGCCACATCCGATGTCTCTAAAATCGTACTAGTTGGGGGTCCGACTAGAATCCCAATGGTCAAAAAATTCGTAGGTGATGTAATTGGTAAAAGCCCAGAATCTGGTGTGGATCCAATGGAAGCAGTAGCAATGGGGGCTGCAATCCAAGCTGGAATCATTGCAGGTGATGTAACTAGCGATATCGTACTATTGGACGTAACTCCTCTAACACTAGGCGTTGAAACACTAGGCGGACTACGAGAACCACTAATTGAGAGAAACACAACAATCCCAACATCCAAAACCAAGGTTTTCACTACCGCAGCGGACAATCAGACAGCAGTTACGATTCATGTAGTTCAAGGTGAGCGACCGATGGCAACAGATAATGTCTCACTTGGTAGCTTTAATCTTGCCGGAATTCCACCCGCACCAAGAGGAATCCCACAAATCGAAGTAAAGTTCGATATCGATGCAAACGGTATCATAAATGTAACAGCAAAGGATCTTGGTACCTCAAAAGAAGCCAAGATAACAATTCAAGCAGGCACCAAGCTATCAAAAGAAGAAATTGATAAGCTAAAGCAAGATGCAGAAAAGTTTGCCGATGAAGATAAAAAGAAAAAGGAATCAGTTGATATCAAAAATGAAGCAGAGAGTTTTGTCTACACCACTGAAAAACTCTTAACACAAGACCTCAAGGACAAACTCACACAAGAGCAAGGAATCAAAATTTCCGAATCTGTTAAAGAACTCAAAGAGGTTCTGGACAAAACACCAGATGAAATCAAACCAAAACTTGAGGCATTAAAAACACTAGTAAATCAAATAACCACAGAACTCTACAAAAATGTACAACAACCGCCACAACAAGAACAACAAGCAGGCCAATCTGAGCAAAACACCCAGAATCAGGGCCCCACAAACTAATTTACTAATTAATTCATTACAATAAGAAATGTCTGCAAAACGAGACTATTACGAGGTATTGGGAGTATCAAAATCTGATTCTGCAGATGCCGTAAAATCACAATATAGAAAATTAGCGCTAAAATTCCATCCTGACAGAAACAAGTCTCCCGAGGCAGCAGAACACTTCAAGGAAATCTCTGAGGCATATGCTGTTTTGTCTGATCCTGAAAAGAAAAAACTCTACGACCAGTATGGTCATGCAGGTGTTGATGGTAAATACTCCACAGAGGACATTTTTTCTGGAGCCCGCGGAAACTTTGATGAAGTATTTTCTAATTTTGGAGCAGGCGGATTTGACTCTATCTTTGAGTCTTTGTTTGGCAGAGGCGGGGGGTTTGGAGGATTTTCATCAAGGCAACGTGGCCAAGATCTCTTACACGAAGTTTCCGTATCACTTGATGATGTCTTTAGGGGAAAGAAACTAGAAATTGACATCAAAAAAAATGTCGATTGTAAAGACTGTAATGGATCCGGCTGTGCGCCAGGCGCACATCCTGAGACGTGTTCTACATGTAGAGGCCAGGGACAAGTCAGGATCACTCGTAATATGGGATTTTCTACATTTGTCACAGTGCAACCGTGCTCAAAGTGCCATGGAGAAGGTAAATTCATCTCAAAGCCGTGTTCTGGTTGTAAGGGATCTGGAAAGATAAGAGGAACAAAACATCTCTCGTTTGATCTTCCTGCAGGAATAGACAATGGAGACTATGTCATAACTGGCGAGGGAGAATCGATACCACACGGCCAAAACGGTGATCTTGTAATCCGTGTGCGAGTGCAATCACACCCACACTTCAAAAGGGATGGTGCAGACATTTTCTATGATGTCAGGATCTCTATCATCGATGCATGTCTTGGCAAATCAATAGAGGTCCCAACACTAGAAAAACCAGAAAAGATCAAAGTAGAAGAGGGAACCCAGCCCAACACCATTACAAAACTAAAGGGCAAGGGATTGCCATACATGAATTCTAGGGGAAGAGGCGATCAATACATAAGACTAGTAATAGATATTCCAACCAAGTTAAACAAACAACAAAAGGAGTTGTTGGAAAAACTAAGTCAGACCTTTGAATAGATTATCTGTTGATTTTTCGTACCGATATTTGGTGGCCGCTTCTATAATGAGTAGTGTGGGTTGATTTTATCAATTCTGCAATTTTGGCATCAGAAAAATATCTCACATTGTAGCGTCCAAGTGTCTTTTTGCAGTTATTGCAGTAAATCTCTTTGAATTCCAACTAAAAGGGCTGTTTGTTTTGCTAATAAATGACTTTTATTTTGGATGCAAAGACCCTTGTTTGCGGGAGTCGCCAAGCCCGGTCAACGGCGTAAGGTTCAGATCCTTATCTCCTAGGAGTTCGTGGGTTCAAATCCCACCTCCCGCATAAATCATAAAACTAAACTGAAACTATGAACAACTTTAAACCATAGTTAGTCCTAGTGTTCCCCAATGGGAAAAATCATTAAAGTTGGCGGTAGGGGCACATCACGAAGAGAAGCTGATTCTGAAGATGAAAAATGGGCTGGCGAAAAATTCAAGGAATACCAGAAAAAAATGAAGGAAAAAGCTGCAGACGAATACGTAGTGTCCGGCCGTGGTACAGGAAAACGAAAACTTGGTGATACTCCAGAAACTGAAAGGCCTTCCGCAAAAGGTCGTTATGTTTCGATGGGTAGAGGAACAGGAAGAAGAAAGTTAGAATAAACTAATTTTTCTTATTTTTCTAATATTTTTGCAATTTTTGATTCTATAGTTTTGCTTATTTTCTCGCCGGAAACTTTGCCTCTTAGTGACTTCATAGCTATGCCCATAAGCATTCCAGCAGAGTGAGTTCCCTGTTTTTGTATAATGTTGATGTGGTTCTGCACAAGCTCATCTAGAAGTTTCTCTAATTCTTTATCATCAAAGGAAGACTGGCTTTGCGCAAATTCATCTGGAGTCTTTATCTTCTTTGACATTATGCTCTCAAAGATAATTTCTACTGATTCTTTAGCGATTTTACCGTCAGATAATAACTCAAATGTTCTTGCAATGTATTCTGGTTTTAGCATAGTCTGGTCTAATCCCTGTCTTTGCAGATTAGTTATGGTAGAGCACAAAGCAGACGCCACAAAATTTGGATTTTTATATTCTGTGCAAATAGATTCGAATAATTCCAAATAATCCGAATCAAAGATCTGCTCTGCCAGCTGCAAGTTTAGGCCGTATTTTTTTTGCAGCTCTGATAATATCTCATCCCAAGATTTTGGAATGTTTTTTTGCGCAAATTCCAGTTCTTGTTTATTTACTAATACTGGTGGGATGTCTGTTTCTGGATACATTCGTGAAGAGCCAGGCCTTGGCCTCAAAAACACCGTCTCGCCAGTGTTTGTTGCAGCTCTAGTTTCTGCAGGAACTCCATCTTTTGCAGCTTTAATTCTGTTTATCACTGCATCTAGTGCAAATTCCAGCTTGTCTTTTGGGCCTGCAATTATGAAAAAACCATCATTTTTTTCTAATTTGAGCAACGTACGTAATTTATCCACATAATCTTGCTCTATTCCATAGTTTGGCAGCTCATCAGAGTGAAAAATACCGCCTATTCCAAAGAATCGCACCTGTTGTCCAAGTTCTTTTCCCAGTCGTATTCCTTCGTATGGCTCATAACCAAACATGCCTGCAAAGTTTCTTATTCCAAGTGCTTTGATGAGAAAACCATCTTTGATTGATTTTTGAATTATCTTTGATTTGCAGTCGGCAAAAAATGATGTAACATCAACACTCTGACTTTTTGACATGGAATTCAGATCTATTTTTTCTAGTTTTTGTGCAATTATCTGTAATCCATGTTGGCGTTTTGCCTCGTACAAAATAACTTTTTCAAGTTGATCAAGCTGCTGAACTCCTTTTACCTCTACTATTCCACCTCCGGTAACTGAAACGTTTACGTCCTGTCTTATGGATCCAAGCCCTCGAGTTACCCTGCGCGTCACCCTTAGTAGCCTTCCAAGTGTCAATGCAATTTTTTTTACAAATGCAGGATTGCCAGTAACTGGCTCTAGTGCAATTTCCACTAGAGGTATTCCAAGCCTATCCAATGCATATTCTCTGGTATTTTCTGTATCTTTGAGTAGCTTTGCAGCATCTTCTTCTAGGCAAATTGTTTGAACACCGACATTTTGATCGTCAACTTTGATGTGTCCTCCCTGTGACACCAGCATGGTTCTCTGAAACCCAGACGTATTAGATCCATCAATTACTATTTTTCTCATCACATAGCTTTCATCAAAAATATCTGAGTTTAATGCAGACGCGATAATCAGAGCGGTGTTTTTTGCATCTTGGTCTAACTTGTGAGGTGGCTCATCATCATGTTCTACGAGGCAGCTGCTCTGTGGGTTTGCAAAATACTGTATTTGCTTTGATTTTGATGACTCAAACAGTGCTGCAGGATCGTATTTACCAAGCTCGCTTTTTGCTAACCTTAATCTTCTTGTGAACTGAACTGGATATTCCTCTAATTCTAATGGCTTGCAGCCACAAAACAGCTTTTTGTTAGTAGCTAATTGTTGGTGTATCTCAAGGCCTACCTTTAAACCAATTTTGTCAATTTGCGGCTCCACACAAAACCTATCTGTGATTGCCTTAAATCTTATTCTCTAAACTCCGACGCAATGTTCTGAAGCATTATACTTTCAATGTTTTTAGCATCAGTACCCAATACCCACATTGCTTTTACCAGTGCTATTTCAGAAATCATATCAGATAATGGTATGACACCAAAATGCATCAGGTCTCGGCCGCTCTCATATATTGCCATGTTTACTTGGCCGTCCAAACACTGAGATGTCATTCCCATAAACACATTCTGTTGTTTTGCCTTTTTGATCGTATCGTACATTGATCTGCCTATGTGGCCAAGGCCTGTCCCCTCAAAGATTATCGCTTTGTATCCTTGACTCAACAAGTTCTCGACTAGTTTTGGATCATAGCCTGGATGATATTTTACTAATGCAACTTTGGTATCTAGGCCTATCTTTGGAGTGTATTCTTTTTGGTCATAATATGTGCCAGAAAAGTTTTGAATTATTGAATCTCCAGATATGATAAATGCAGGCTTTGCCCCAACCGTCTCAAAGGCATTTCTTCGACTGGTATGGTTTTTTCGTACACGTGTTCCAAAATGGCAAGCAGTATCATCATCATTCTCAGAGTTATGCATTGCAACAAAAACTCCGCTTGTGCTAGACTTTACGATGAATTTTGCTGCACCAATCAGATTTAGTGCAGCATCTGATGATGGTCTATCTGATGATCTCTGAGATCCAACCAAAACTATGGGTTTTGGAAACCCAGCCAGTGCAAATGACAAAAATGCAGCTGTATACTGCATTGTATCGGTACCATGGGCAACTAGAATTCCCTTGTAGTCAGATTTTGCAAGAGAATCAAGCTTTTGTGCAACTTTAATCCAATGATCTGGCGTTATATTTTCAGAATATTCAGAAAACAATACCTCGGCATCAATGTTTGCTATTTCAGCTAGTTCTGGAACCGATGCATTTAGCTCTTGCGCAGTAAGTGCCGGAGTGACACTACCTGTTCTGTAATCAATTCTACTAGCAATTGTTCCTCCTGTAGATAACAATAGGATCTTTGGCAATAATGGGCTGTGCTTTATGGTAGAGCTGTTTTCTTGGGCAGAGACAGCGTCTGACAAAAACTCGATTTTTTTTATCTTGTCTAGGCTTAGACCAACATTGTATCCACTCTTGAATTTTACGACAATATGTGAGTTATCACTATGCTCGTATCTTGGCATTATGGTGGCAATCTGATCAGTGTCTGTTGTAATTTTGATGGTGTCGCCAACTTTGATCTTGTTTTGTTTTAGGAATTCTAGGGCCTTTCCATAATATCCTCGATATTCAGACATTTATGAAAAAACTGTTCCTTGTTTGTATTTTAATTATCTGTAGTATGGAACTGCTATCTTTTGACCTATCTTGAGGTCTTTTTGGGTCTTTACCTTTTTGACTGCTTCCTCAAAGTGCCTCATAGTTACCTTGGCACTAGTCGTTGCCTTTTCTAGTTCTTCTTTTGTTGGGTGCTTGTCTAGGTATTCGTGAATTACAATGGATACAGCAGTATTTGCAATTGCGGCTACATCTGCTCCACTCATTCCGTCTGTGATCTCTGCAATTTTGTCCAAGTTGACATAATCAAGCTCATTTTTGTCAGATACTGCGGGAATACTCTTTGCAGTGATCTCTAGGATTTGTCTTCGGCTGTCCTTGTCCGGCATTGGAATTTGTATTATTTTGTCAAATCTGCCTGGTCTTAGCAATGCTGGATCGATCATGTCTGCTCTGTTTGTTGCGGCAAGAACAATTACTCCATGCATGTTTTCCATTCCGTCTAGTTCTGTTAGAAGCTGACTTACTACTCTCTCAGTTACTGCTGTTTCTGCACCTGCTCCTCGAATTGGTGCAATGGAATCAATTTCATCAAAGAACACAACGCATGGTGATGCCTGTCTTGCACGTCTGAATATCTCTCTGATTCCTCGTTCTGATTCGCCAACCCACTTTGATAGCAGTTCTGGTCCTCGCACTGAGACAAAGTTTGCTTCGCTTTCTGTTGCAACTGCCTTTGCGAGCAAAGTCTTTCCAACACCACTTGGTCCGTGTAATAATATGCCTCTTGGCATTCTATGGCCTAGTTTGTCATATAGTGCTGGATACTTCATTGGCCACTCGACTGCTTCTTGGAGTTGTTGTTTTACTTCCTTGAGGCCGCCAATGTCATCCCATTTCACATCTGGGTTTTCAATGAATACTTCGCGCATTCCAGATGGAGTCACCTCGATGAGTGCTTTTTGGAAATCATCATTGTTTACTATGAGCTTATCCAGTGTTTCTGGTGGTAGTTTCTCATCTTCCATGTTTAGCTCAGGCAATAGTCTTCTGAGGCATTTCATTGCTGCCTCTTTGCATAGATATTCCAAGTCAGCACCCACATAACCGTGGCTAACTGATGCAATTTTGTCGATATTGACGTAGCCTGTGTCGTTTTCCTCTGTTACCAAAGGCATGTTTCTTGTGTGAATGTTGAGAATGTCTTTTCTGCCCTTCTTGTCTGGTACTTTGATTTCTATTTCCCTATCAAATCTACCTGGTCTTCGAAGTGCTGGATCTATTGCATTTGGTCTGTTTGTCGCAGCAATGACAATTACCTTTCCTCTTGCTTCTAATCCGTCCATTAATGATAACATTTGTGATACGACACGTCGCTCCACTTCACCAGTTACTTCTTCTCTTTTTGGTGCAATGGAATCGATTTCATCTACGAAAATTATTGATGGTGCCTTTTCTCTTGCTTCTTTGAATATCTCTCTTAGTCTTGCTTCACTCTCACCGTAAAATTTGGACATTATTTCTGGACCTGAAATGCTGATAAAGTGAGCATTACTTTCATTTGCAACCGCTTTAGCTAGTAATGTCTTTCCAGTTCCTGGTGGACCATACAACAAAACTCCCTTTGGAGCTTCAACACCTAATTTTTCAAATATTTCCGGGTGTCGCAGTGGCAGCTCAATCATTTCGCGAACTTTTTTGATCTCATCAGTCAGTCCTCCAATGTCTTCGTATGTTACCTGCGGCACTCCTCGGAGTGTTTCGCCTTTTTCTGCAATGTGGAAAACTGTCTTTTGTGTAACTAGTACTGCATCAGCTGCTGGAGTAACTCCAATTACCTGAAATGTTAATCGTCCACCAAAGTATGGGACCATTACGTTGTCTCCTTTGATTAGTGGGACACTTTCTAGTGCATCTGCCAAGTATCTCTCATCAATTGGGGGAATTGCCTCTAGTGGAGCTACGACTACCTTTTCGGCAGCTACTGCCTTTATCTTTCGAACAGTAATGGTATCTCCAATTGCAATTCCGGCATTGTTTCTGCCAAGACCGTCAATTCGTATGATTCCCTTTCCTTCATCTGATGGGTATAATGGAAGGCATTTTGCAACAGTCCTTCTTTTACCTTTAATCTCAATAACGTCACCAGTTGAGGCATTTAGCGTATCCATGGAGTCATAATCAATTCTTGCCACTCCACGCCCAACATCCCGGGTATATGCTTCTAGAACTTTGAGAGAAAGGGCGCTCTGGCTCATAGATTTAACATCTCAGCGTATTTTTTATATCTTTGGCCTTTTTGATCCACCTAAAACAAAGCTTAAAATCCAAAGTCCCAACCATCACCAAAAATGGGTAAGCGACCATTAGTTAGAAGACGTGGCCGAGGAGGCATGCAATTCAGAGCAGCCACATCCAGCAAGGTCTCACCAGCAAAATATCCGTATTTTGACTTGGCAGAAGATCATACTGGTAAGGTAGTCGATCTAATCCATGAAAGTGGCCGAGATGCACCTCTTGCCCGAGTTCGTTTCGAAGACGGCTCTGTTTCTATGATTCCAGCAGTTATTGGAACCAGTGTTGGTAGCACTATCAAATTTGGATTAAACGCAGATCTTAAGGAAGGAAATGTAATTAGCATTCAAAACATTCCAGACGGAACAATAGTGTGTAATGTTGAAAAACACTTTGGAGATGGTGGAGCAATCGCAAAAAGTGCAGGTGGTTCTGCAACCATATTCTCACATGGTACTGATGGAGTTATCATCAAGCTGCCCTCTGGTGCATTTACAACACTAAATCCAAAGAATAGAGCAATGATTGGAGTTTTAGCTGGCGGCGGAGCCGGAGACAGACCATTCCTTAATGCAGGAAACAAATGGAGACGATACAGATCAAAGGGTCACAAATACCCAATAGTTAGAGGTGTAGCACAAGCAGCATATGTTCACCCACATGGAGGAGGAAGGCACCAACACATGGGTGGTGGAGGAACAGTTGCAAGAGATGCACCACCAGGAGCAAAAGTCGGAAGCATTGCAGCAAGAAAGACTGGACGAGCTCGCGTCAAAGAAAGAGCATAATCAAATTTTTCTGTACCCTAAAATTGATTAAGACCAAGACAAGATCATTGCTAAATGGCAAAACAGCGTGTGCATCTTTTCATCAAAGGTAAAGTGCAAGGTGTTTTTTTTCGCCAAGCAATGAAGGTTACTGCAAAAAAGAATCATGCAACTGGCTGGGTTCGAAACTTAAAGGATGGACGTGTTGAGGCAGTAATTGAGGGCGAAGACCTAGATGTTAGTAATGTTGTAGAATGGTGCCATGCAGGTCCAGCAAATGCACGAGTAGAAGACGTCGAGATACGAAATGAAAAATTCAAAGGCGAATTTGCCAAGTTTGATGTCTTGTACTAGTGTATTGTAGAATACGCATCAGAAATTTCACTTTTTAGAGCATCCAATTCCTGCTCACTTGTAATTATCTTGGTCTGAAACGGATCCTTTCTGTCTTTTTGTATTTTGATGATTATAGAATCTCCATTTGGCTCTAAGTCTGCAAACCACCTAAATGAAAGCGATTTACCATAGACTATTCTGTGAGCGCGAATATCTTCTACCACATTTGCTCCAAGTGAGAGACAGTATACTCGTAACGAATCAAACATGGCAAATACTGGCTTTGGTATCTGTTTTTTGAAATCATTATAGGTTCGTTTTGGACCTGCAAACAATCTATCCATATTTTTGAGTCAGTATGATGCTAAATAATTCAAATGGTAGTAGATCTGCCAGTTCCGATCCAGACAAGTAACCCCATTTCAAGATGCACAAGATCCGCCACGTTGACGAAGTAGCGTGAATACTTTGCCTTAGGATTGCTCCCTCCCGGACCTCATCCATTTCGGCAATTCGACATTAAGATCATCCCTTCGGACGATCACATGCCTGCATCCACCCGCTTCGGCGTGATTTCATTTCAGTACATCAAGCGGGAATTATCCATCTGGAAGTTTATCCAGCAGTTACTGACCTCTGCATAGAGCCGGTTTCAGAAAAGGGCACGGCTAGCACCCCGATCCTACCTACTACCGAATATGGTTACGACACAATGTTATATTTGCATTAAGGTTAGTCGCGCAGATCTACTATCATCTTACACACAGAGCAAATCTTGCCTGTGCATTCTGCACCACAGCTTGAACACTTGATCTTTTCTTTATAGTTGGCGTCTTTCATGGTCTGAGAAATCTTCAGAACCGAGCGGTACATGTTGTTCTTTATTCCAGAGTGACTGTTTTCCAATTTGTTCAAAAATTCACGGATCTCTGTTCTGATTCCCTCATTCATGTGAGGGCACGGCTCGCTCTGAAACGGCAAGTCATTTGTGAATGCATAAAACACAATCTCGGATTCATAAATTTCACAAAATGGCTTTATTTTTCTAAGCGAGTTCTCTGATGTGTCTGGGTTCATCCAACCAATCTTGTTGGTGTCACCAGATAGTGTGTTTATGACAAATGTCTGTAACATGTCATCTAGGTTATGGCCTGTGGCAATAACATCTGCTCCAATTTGATTTGCCGCATGATCCATTGCACGTCTCCTAAATGTACCGCAAATGGAACATGATGAGAGTCTATCGCCTTCATTTTGTTTTAATGATTCATCTAGTTTTAGGCCAAACAATTCCTTGTATGGATATGTAGAGTGTTCCACTCCAAGCTTTGCACAGAAGCCTTTTACAATATCTAGCGCTTCTTCGCGATATCCCGGAATCCCTTCGTCTATTGTTATCGCATGAATTCTAAAATTGTGGTTTTTTGCCATCTTTGATAATACATGTAATAATGCAAGTGAGTCCTTTCCACCCGAAACTGCAACACAAACCAACTCGCCATTTTGTATCATGTTGTATTTTGAGATGGTCTTTGCAGTCTTGCGTAATATGGAATTTGAAAAGCATTCAGAACATAGGCTCTCACCAGAATATTTTCTGGAATAGGCTGCCACATTGTCGCACCTGCCGCATTTCATGGCTTTAGTATCCCAAGCCCAAATTTAACGATAATTGCCTAGATTGTAAACCAGCCTGATTTCATGTATGACAGTGCGATATTTAGGCCAAACAAGGCAAAGGTAAAGCCATAGATTGCCCACATTGTGCGATTTACCATGCTGTCTGAGAGCTTTTTATCAATTATACTGTGGATGAATTTGCCTCCATCTAGTATTGGCAATGGAAGCATGTTGATTATTCCAATGAAAAATGAGATCATCCAAAGCCAAAGCAAAAACATTGACAGTTCAGGACTCTTCCATTCTATGAAGGAATAAACTGGCTTGTATGATATGGAATTATCGCGAGTTATTCCGATGAGTCCCTTGGTTGGATCATCTGGAGACGGCATTATCTCTACTTGGTGATCAATGCTGACTCCATTTCGTAATACAGTTACCTTGGCAATATCGCCGGGTGCAAGTTTGACTTTTGTAAAGTCAAGAGGCGTTACTATCGAAATTCCATTGATCGACGTAATTACATCATTAGTTTGTAGTCCTGCCTTTTCTGCTCCGCCACCAGGCATTATGCCAAGTATGTTTACCCCATCTGGTGTTTCATAGAATGCGCTTCGTATTGGCTCTGGAACAACAATTGCAAAAAATGGATTTGTTAACAGTACAGCGCCTAAAACCAGGGCAAATATCACATTCGATGTGGCACCGGCGCCAATTACTCGAAGCTTGGAAATTTTTTTTGCCTTATTAAATTCCTCATCGTCTGGTTCTACAAATCCTGCAAACATTGCAATGAATATGGCAAATCCGCCAGTCTTGATTCTAATTTTTTCCAGCGTAGCGACTATTCCATGTGCCCCTTCATGAATTACCAGAACAATTGGAATGGACAACAGAAAATACAAAATAGCAGAAGACGATGTCAGAGTGACACCTGGAATAAGAACAGTCAGCTCTGAGAACTCCTCCGGCTTGTCAAAGAATTTAGTGACATTGTCAATCAAAAACCAAAATCCAAAACCCATCATGATAAATCCTGCAACCACACTCACATCCGCAAACACTCGTATGCCTCGTCTGGTTCTGCCAAGCATTTTGGTCAGTACCATCTGGACCTGAGTATTTTTGTATGTGAGGCTGTACGGTTTTACCTCAAATCCATGTTTTTCCAGCTTGAGCGCCTTGGTTATGCCAAGTATGATTCCCCAAGCCATTAAAACATAGATTATGGCGTTCTGCGATAAAAAATCCAAATTCAAATTAATTGCTACTTTTTTTAATGACGCCCATTTATCGTTTGCTATGAAAGGAATAGTAATTTTGTCCACATATCCGAACAAAAAATCAATCCAAGAAATCGCAAACATGCTTGTACGCTCAAGACTTGCGGCCTGCGTCAACATCACAAAGATATCATCAGTATATTCCTGGCAAGGCAAAATCGAAAATGCGGATGAGTTTTTAGCAATATTCAAGACTACACAAAAAAACAAGTCAAAGCTAAAAGCTCAGATAAAACTTACACATCCATACAAAGTCCCCGAGATTGCAGAAATATCACTGCAAGACTTAAACAAGCCATATCTTCAATGGTTAGTTGATTCCACTATCTAGACATCAACTGCAAATCTCAAAAGAGAAAGCATTCCGCCAAGGCCAGATACTTGCAGGCCAATATCCGTTGATGAGTCCAAAGCATAAACTTTGACTCCCTTTGATTCAACATCATTTAGGAATTGTATTATCTGGTCTTCGTCATGAGTCTGGATTATCTTCTCAGAGAAAACCAGTGATTCTACCGCACCCACATCGTTTGCCTTTTTTGTCTCATCAAACCCCATTGTGAATTTGCGGCTCTTGTTGTTTGCCCGAATCATTACCTCTTCTAGTATAGATGATACCTTGGCAAGCTTGCTTTGTCCTAGTATTTGCTGCATTGCCTTGGATTTGATAAAAGTGTAAATTCCGTCTTCACCGCCAGAGTCAATCCCATCTACTGTCTCTATTTTGTGCGTCTTTGAGATGGGGTTCTTTGATAAAAAATTTGCAAATTGCCTTTTTGTCTCACCTGGACCAAAAATCGCAATATTGTCGTTTTCTTTTAGTACGGTGTTTAGTGCCTTTGCGACATTTTCAAAAAATGTTTGAATGTTAAAGTTAGTCTTGTATTGCTTTCCACTAGAGCCAGAATACATGTTTTGCATCAATTCCAGATGTGTTCCCTTTAGCTTGCCGATTCCACAGTCGCCCTTGTCTATTGCAACCAAAACAAATCCAAAGGTATCGTCTTTGGATTTTATCAGCTTTAGCTCAATTGGCTGCCACTTTTTCTTTACTACATTGAATGAATCTCCAATTCTTACTAGAATGGAATGATGCAGGCCCTTTGATACTGCCTCGTTTGTTGATTCTGTTATGGTACCGTGGATTCGTAATTTATCAAATACTGCATCTAGTGCTATTTTTTCAACCTCTAGTGCTATTCTTATTTTGATTCGCTCACCTCTGTCTGGCCTGGCATAATCCTTGTCTTGTTTTATTACGCGTGTAGTGTCAGAAATTATGGTGTCTTGATTTTTTATTATTCTACGTAATATGAGTAGATCATCTGGCTCTTCGACTAAAAATGATACTGTAGTATCGTCAATGATTTTTGTAATCATGGATTGGTATTGTGTGGCGTAATATTATACAGTACTGGTGCTTTCCATGTTTTTCTTCTTTAGGTAGCTGTCAACCCATTCCGGTGTGATGACGCCGCCTTCTGCCAAATTGACAAGCGAGTTTGATGATGCCTCGCCAGTTACTTTGCCGCCCCTTCTTCTAAGCTGTCTCCACTTTAGTGTGGTGTTTCCGCTCTTTGAATTGTAAATTATACCCAAGACATCTCGAGCATTTACAAATGTAATGTCACGAATTTTTTTGAGTGTTACCTTGTCTGCTGCTTCTACATAGATGGAGCCCAGTGATTCTTCTCGCTCTGGAAATACCTCTGGATCCTCTAGATAGCTTCGAGGCATGTAGGAGCTACACGTGCTTGCTATGATGAATCTTCTAAAGCTCTCAAGTGAGGCTGGCGCATCAATTGTAACCATTTTCTTTAGCACTGTTTTTGCGCCTTATCAAGCTTCTTTTAAAAATCCCTTTTTGGTATGATATCTAGTAGGCGTTGATGACCTTATCCCATTGATCCTTCAAATGATATAGATCTTGAGTTCTGAGCCTGCACATATTGCTAAAAGATTTAATCCAAAATCCATTTTCCAAAATTTATGAAATCCCTGACAGAATATCTGACATTTAACACAAAGACTAGAGTAGCATTTGTTAATCTGACGCCTCAGGTAAGACAGCTGGTCAAAAAAAGTCAGATAAAAGATGGTCTGTGTCTAGTCAATGCAATGCATATTTCTGCAAGTGTTTTCATAAATGACAACGAGTCAGGCCTGCACAAAGATTATGCAAAATGGTTAGAAAAACTAGCACCACATGAGCCAATAGATCAATACGAACACAACGACACTGGTGAAGATAATGCAGATGCACATCTAAAACGACAGATCATGGGCCGAGAAGTTGTAATGGCAATTACTAATGGCGAGCTTGATTTTGGACCATGGGAGCAAATATTCTACGGCGAGTTTGATGGAATGCGGCCAAAAAGAGTACTAGTAAAAATAATCGGAGAATGACTATCCGAAATCTGCGTCTCGTTTCTGACTAGCGCTTTCGTTTTTGCGAGAAGCCAGTCTGAATTCATCGTCATGGTTTTGCGGACCGTGTGTGCAATTGACACATCCTACTTTGAATCCATATTCGTCTTTGACAAATGTCTTGCAACCGCAAAAGCATACCATGCTAGAAATTCTGTATTCTATGATATAACCTTACGCAGAGCAACAAGATCCTGGAGGTATTGCGTGGCCGTGAGGACACTTGCGGGGATGCTTGAGCATTGTGCATAATGCATCTGTGAACTGTTTGCTCATGTGGTGTTCAATTCCACAAACCATTTCCTCATCGATTTCTACTTTGAGTGCACTATCCATAAGAACTTCGAGCAGTCTGCTGTTTCTCATCATACTGGAGCCTACTTTTTCCCCGCCTTCAGTTAGGGATACTCCTGCCTTGCTGTAATTTACCAAGTTTTGCTCGTTTAGCTTTTTTAGCATTTGGACTACGCTTGGCTGTCTGACATTTAGCATCTTGGCAATTGTGCTGATTTTGACTGGATCGTTTCGCTCCTTGATGTGCCAAATTGCTTTTAGATACATTTCTACATGTTCTGCTTCGGCAGTTCCAACAAAGAGTATCTCGTCATTTAGAGAATCCATTATGATACACCTTTTGCATCTTTGAGCAAATATTCAAAGTATTCCCTTGCAAAAACAGCTAATCCTGCATGGTCTGCCCAAATGGCAACAGCTTCTCCTTCTGATGATTCACTGATTGGGCCAAGCAAAATCACCACATAACGCTTGTCGGAAATTATTCCACCTCCAAAGAGTCCCTTTTTGACCTTGACTGTGGCTACTCTGGATAATGCCTTTAGCGAATCCCGGTCCATCTCATCTGACATCAATATGGTAATGACCACACCCTTGTCGTGCAATAGGCGCAATTTTGGCAGTGCCTGCTTTACTAGCATTTCATTGGCTTTTGGCAATGCAATTAGTACTTCATTTCTGCAGGAATCAACCATTTCTAGGATCTTGGAGGCAATATTCATTATTCCAGATAAAACCCAAATGTCAGGTCTCTCACTTACTCCGCTTTTTTCGTATAATGGTACTAGTTCTCGCAAAACAACATTTTCGTTTTCCTTAAAATCGGATTCTATCTTTTGTTTTGTTGCCTCTAGGGCAGTAGCAGGTGATTTTGAAAAATATTTAGTCGGCCTCGAATCATCAGAGCCGATCCAGCCTTTTTCTTCTAATGATCCTAAAACCTCATAAATCTTGGAATATGGAACACCGGACTTTTGGCTCAGGTCCGAGGCTGTAAGCTCACCACCTTTCAATAACGAAGAATATGTCCTGATTTCGTAGCTGGTCAGGCCTATCCTTTCTAGTGATTTGCGTGTATTATCAGAAATACTCATCCGATCAGATTCGGGCTTTTCAGTATTTAAACTCCAAACCGTTCAATCTACCAAATACAACGGGGCAGGGTGGGAAATACATTAAATATCAATTCAAAAAAATGCAACTAGTACATGTCGCTAATTCAGCTCTCAAGAAACTCGACAAAGACACAGGGAAAAAAGTCCACCATCCGCTTTACACAAAGCATCTGTCCTGACTGTAACATGATCTTGGATGCAGAAGTCTTTGAGCGAGACGGACGTGTCTTTATGAGCAAGACCTGTCCTACACACGGCGAATGTGAAGAGCTGTACTTTGGTTCTTATGAAATGTACAAAAAGTTCAGCACCTATTGGGCTGACGGCAAGGGCGCACACGCACCAAACGTAATGATTGAGAAATGCTCCTGTCCAAATAACTGCGGTTTATGTTCTAATCATTTGTCACACAGCGGTCTTGCAAACATGATCGTAACTAACAGATGCGATCTGACGTGCTGGTACTGCTTTTTCTATGTAAAGAAAGGCCTTGAAGGTGCATACATGTACGAACCATCACACGACCAAGTTCGTGCAATGATGAAAACACTAAAGGCAGAGCGACCAATTCCAGGAAACTCTATTCAAATTACTGGCGGTGAGCCAATGCTGCGAGATGACATTACTGATCTAATCAAAATCATGAAGCAAGAAGGTGTTGACCATGTCCAGATGAACACAAACGGCATCAGACATGCAATGGACCCAGAAGCAGCAAGAGAGGTAAGACTTGCAGGATGTAACAATCTGTATCTAAGCTTTGACGGAGTAACCGCAAGAACAAATCCAAAGAACCACTGGGAGATCCCATATGCTCTTGACAGCTGCAGAAAGACAGGCACAACTGTAGTCTTTGTTCCGACAGTTATCAAATCAATCAACGACCATGAACTAGGCGGCATTATTCGATATGCACAAAAGAACATGGATGTAGTTCACGCAGTAAACTTCCAACCAGTATCACTTACTGGCAGAATGGGAAAAGCAGAACGTGAAAAATACAGAATTACGATTCCGGATTGTATCCAAAGAATCGAAGAGCAGACAAATGGTGAAGTCACAGTAGATGATTGGTTTCCAGTCCCAAGTTGCATGCCACTGACCAATGTAATTGAGGCATTCTCTAGCAAACCAAAATACGAATTATCAATTCACTTTGCATGTGGTGCAGGCACCTATGTCTTTGAAGACGCAGAGACAAAGAAATTCGTTCCACTACCAAGATTTGCAGACATTCAAGGAATGTTAGAATTATTCGAAGATAAAGCAGAGGAAATCCGCTCTGGCAAAAACAAGTATTTTACAATGCTAGAAGTAGTAAGAAAACTGTCCAGCTTTGTTGACAAAAAGAAGCAACCAGCAGGCCTAGATTTGGCAAAGATGTTTGGCAATATTCTAATGAAGAGATCATTTGATGCGGTTGGCTCTTGGCATGTCAAAGGATTATTCTTGGGCATGATGCACTTTCAAGACAAATACAACGAAGACCTAGAAAGACTGCAAAGATGTGACATTCACTACTTGACTCCAGATCTTAGAATAATCCCATTCTGCGCATTCAATGTAATTCCAGAATGGTACAGAGACAGAATCCAAAAGAAATATTCCATTACCGTAGAGGAATGGGAGCAAAGAGAAGGAGTCAAGCTAGAAGATGGCTTGTATAGAGGATTAATGAGAAGAGGAAAAGGAGACGAGCTTGCAGCTGGTTGTGCAAAAAGCCAGATGATGCATGCAGCGTCTCAAGCATTAATGTAAATTCATCCAAGACCTTTTAAAATCATAAATTAAATTTTGATTCATTGAAGATTCTTTTCATTTCTCCGCGATATTCTGGAGGTATTGGTGGACATGCTGCTATGCTTGCAGAACAATTACAAAAATCTGGATTTCAAGTTGATTTTGTAGACCCACCAAAAATCCCAATAAAAAATCTCAAAAATCCAAGCTTTGTCATTACTAGTTCTATTTCGAGTTTTCTCAAAGGTGGTTATGATGTCGCACATGGATTCAATGTACCGTCGGCATTTGCAATGCGTGCCTCAAGAGCAAAGAAACGTGTTCTTTCAATTCACGGTGTTTTCAGTGAACAGGTAAATGCTTTACACTCAAGTACTTTGGGCGAAGTTGCTAAAACCACCGAAGAAAATGTCCTCAAATGGGCAGATAGATTAACTACCGACTCGAAAATCACACAAAAAACCTACAAAGAAAAACTAGGATTGGATTTTGAATATCTACCTAGTCCAATTGATACAAAGAAACTGGATAATATTACAAATACAGAACAAAAAGCCAAGCAGGTAGTATATGTTGGTAGAGACAGCTATGAGAAAGGAATTGATATTCTTCGCGGAATAGAATCACAAATCAAAGGTAATGTAGTTTATTGTACTAATCTTCCTTGGCAAAAAGCAATGTCTGTATTGAAATCTTCGAGCGTGTTAGTGGTTCCATCAAGAATGGAAAGCCTTCCTACGGTTGTAAAAGAAGCATTCTATCTCAAAATTCCTGTGATTGCAACAAGTGTTGGAGGAATACCAGAATTAATCGTTGACAAAAAGAATGGTGTTCTAGTCCCATCTAATGATCCTCAATCGTTGTTATTTGAAATCAATTCTTTATTGGAAAATCATGAAAAAATGGAAAAACTAGCAGAATCCGCATTTGACTTTGTGAACAAAACTATGACTTGGGATGTCTGGCTACCAAAGTATGTTGAATTTTATGAGCATTTAGTTGACTCAAACTAAATTGAATGCCTGTTAATTATATTTACAAAATTACTTCCAATCTTTTTCCAACTAAAGTTATCCTCTACAAATTTTCTTCCAAGGGATCCCATAGATCTACGCTTGGACTCATTATTTAGTAACAAGAAAATTCTCTCCATCAAATTCTGAGAGTCTCCTTTTTTAATCAGAAATCCTGTTTGATTGTCTATCATCAGCTCACTAACACCTCCGACATCTGTTGCTATTACAGGCTTTTCCATCAATTGTGCCTCAAGAAGCGTTAGTGGTGACATATCAATACCACTGATAAGTGCGTAGATGTCTATTTCTGATAGGTAATCTCGTACTTTGTCTGGGTATTGCAGATGACCCAACCATTTGAAATTTTCATATTTTTTTAGAACAGACAATACATAATCGCGGTAAGGTCCATCACCTACCCAGTAAAATGTAACATTGGGCATGTTTTTCAATACGGGTTCTATTGTGAGTATCTCCTTTGTCTTTTCCCAAATATTTGCACTTTGAAGTAGACCTACGCATGGATGTTTCAGGTTAATGCCGTCTGTTTTGTACCAGTTTGTCGGTTGTATTCCTTGATATAATATGGAGACACTCTTTGACGGATATCTTTCTTTTACTAATCTTTCCAAATAATCACAAATTGGCAAAATTAATGTAGATTTTTGAAAACATTTTTCTGCAATCTGTTCCCATTTTTTCAGCACATAGTTCTTTGGAAATGATTTGTACAATGTTTTTCTTGCCATCTCTATCTCACTCCAATGATCGCCTCTTAGATGAACAATCAAGGGTAATTTTGCGTCAATTGTGGCTAATCCAAAATGTCTCTGTCTGTCTATGAAAACGGCGTCTGGTTTGAATTCTTTTATTATCTCATTGAATTTTGATTTTGATTGAAACCAATGACTAATTTTTCTACTTGGAAACCCATCATAAATATCAGCATCAAAAACAACCTTGCATTCTATACCAAATTCATTTAGTATGTCTGCAAACTCTCGTAGATGAAATAGTTTTGAACTTGAGCCTCCGATTAACAGTCTATCCATATTAATCTGAACATCACATTAGGTTACTAATTTGTAATAAGGTCAAGATTTGTTCTTGCAGTAATTACATCCCTTAGCCATTCTTTTATGTCTACTTTGGGTTGCCAATCAAGTAGTCGCTTTGCAAGTGAAATGTCTGCCTTGGTTATCTTGACATCACCGGGAAGCTCTGGACCATGAACTGGTTTTATAGAAAGGCCAAATGCATCCATTATGAGATTTGCTAGTTCTAATATGGAAACTGTAGTACCAGTTCCAACATTGAAAAAGTCGTGATTCACATTACTTTTCATAGCCAAAATGTTTGCCTGTACAACATCATCGACATAAACAAAGTCTCTTGTTTGAGAGCCATCACCATTAATGATTGGTGCCTCTCCATTGCTTGCTTTTTTGAGAAACTTTTTGATAACTCCTGCATATGCTTGAGATTGCCTTTCTCCAAATACGTTAAAGTACCTGAGACCTATGACATGAACTCCCTCATTGGCATATCTTGTAGCAATTCTTTCATCATCAAGCTTAGTTTGAGCGTATGGATTTATCGGACTTTTTGGATCTCCCTCTACTATTGGAATCTTGATCGGATTTCCATATACACTTGAAGAGCTTGCGTATACTATTTTGAATCCAAACTCCTTGGCAAGCTTCAAAATATTTTCAGTACCACCTACATTTACCTCGCGATATTCTTTCTCTTTGGAAAATGATTCCTGAACAGATGCAAGTGCCGCCTCATGAAACACTCCGTCTACATCTCTGAATTTATTTTTTAACAATTCAAAGTCTCTAATATCTCCGTTTACAAAATCAATCTTGTCTAAAATTGATTTGATATTATCCATTCTTCCAGTGTTGAGATTATCTATTGCTGTAACTGTATGGCCTTGGTTTAACAATGATCTGATAAGATGACTACCAATGAATCCTGCCCCTCCGGTTACAGCGTATTTCATAACTTGTTAATTCGATTCACAAATCTGACTATTAACACGTTTCCATGAATTCATCTATGTGGAAAAATCTTATCCTATGCCGATTGGATAATATTTCATCTTTAGTTTACTGTCATTTAGAATACGTCGCGTGTCTACGATGATTCTTTTTTCCATCAATCGTAAATTCATCTCATTAATCTTAGAATATTCTTTCCATGGTGTCATGATAACACAACACTGACCTTTCCATAGTGCATCATCGAGAGATTTTGCATATGATACTTTTTCTTTGAAAATATTTTTTGTATTCTCTATTGCTTTTGGATCATGAACGGTGATCACCGCACCTTGTTTTAATAGTAAATGAATCAACTTTATCGATACAGAATCTCTTATGTCATCTGTATCAGGTTTGAATGCAAGTCCTAATACGGTAATTTTCCTATTTTTTAGCTTACCTATGGCTTTTTTAATTGTTAGAATTACATGCTTTAACTGATAATCATTGACTTCCTTGACTGCGTCAAGGAGAAGTGGGTTTATCCCTAGCCTTTTTGAAAAATTAATTATCGCCGCTACATCTTTTGGAAGACATGATCCCCCATAGCCAGGACCAGCATTAAGAAACAAATGACCGATTCGAGGATCCAAACCAATCGTTTTTGCCACTTCTTCTACGTTTGCTCCAGGAATTAGCTGACAAATATTTGATATCTGGTTAATGAAGCTAATTTTTGTTGCAAGAAATGAATTATTTGTGTATTTGATCATCTCTGCAGTTTGGTTATTGGTTATAGTTATCGGGACATTTCTGTGCAAGTTCTCATAAAATCTCCTCATGGTATTCATGAATCTGTCTTTTGCGCCACCAAGTACTATTGTATGTGGGTTTATGGTATCATTAATTGCCATGCTCTCTCTTAGAAATTCTGGATTGGTAATGAGGCCAAAATTTCTGCCTAGTTTTTTTCTTGATTTACTAGTTAAAATTGGTAATAACACATCAAGTGCGGTTCCTGGAACTACAGTGCTTTTTATCACAACGATGGGCTTGTTTTTGGTGTTTCTGAGGCACTTTCCAATTTCCCCAATCACTGATTTTATCATGGATAAATTAATTGAGCCGTCGTCACCCTGTGGTGTTCCTACTGTTACAAATATTACTTGACAATTTTTTACTATTGTTGAAATATTATCTGTGATCTCAAGCCCTTTTCGGAGAGCCAGATTTAATGTCTCTTCTAACTGTGGTTCATAAAACGGTGGCTTGCCATTTTTTATTTTCAATAATTTTTTTTTATCTGAATCAAAACCCAAAGTGACATAATTCTTTGATCCCAAAACGGATGCAAGTGAAAGACCTACAAAGCCTAAACCAATAATGCCGACTTTCATGCTGTGTCGACTTAATTTTTAGTTAAAAAACTATGCTTTTTTATAAGAAATTTCTTGTGCATATCTATAGGACTCAACAGTTCCTACATCTATTTCTATATCGCCAGAATTTACTGGTATTGCAACAACTTTTCTGTCATTCTCTATGAGTTTTTGAATTGCATCGGTTAATTGATATTCATTTCCTTTTCCACGTTTAATTTTTTTAAGACAATCAAAAATGTCTGATCTAAAATAATATAGCGGCAAAATACCAAAATTTGATTTGGGTCTGAGTGGTTTTTCTTCTACTTCATTTACTGTATAGTATCCTTCTGAGGATTTACTTATGGTTGGAACACCATATCTCCTTACGTCTTTGAGTTTCTTACATAACAAAACCGCCGAAATGTTAGGATCGCTTTTTGCAACATCAACTAGGCGCAAAATTGGATGCTTTGTCCTACTAAGTATGGCAACATCGCCTGCGTGAACAACAAAGTCGTCTCCATGGATGTATTTCTCAGCTAATCTTACTGCATCTCCAAATCCCTGTGGTTTGTTCTGATTTATCCAAACAAGATGTGAGTTTTGTAATCTATCGTAAAACTTCGCTATCAACGATTTGGAATCTCCTGATAACTCTCTTAGGTAGGAATCATGAGGAGTAAAGTGATCCTCTATTGATCTTTTTTCTCTACCTACAACAAAACAATAGTCTCTGATATTTGATGCATATAGTTGTTCAAAGATATACTGAAGTAAGGGAATCACAATTCGATTTTTTCCATAAATTTTTGTGAAAATTGGCATCATTTCCTTCGGCATTTCTTTTGTTGTAGGAAGTAATCTTGTTCCCCTGCCTGCTGCTGTTATAACGCACTTCATAAAATACACTTTACCTTAATTGTTGTCTTTTTAAATTTTCAAATACCCTATTCAATGTAAATTTATATTAATTATAGAAAGTTTAAGTCACTTACGACTTTGCAAAAAACTGACATACATGGTACCAAAAAAATAACACAGCAAAATTTGAATTCACTTAACAAACTTTTGAAATCAAGCCAAATTCATGCATGCGTTATTGGGATAGGTAGAATAGGTCTTCCAACCGCACTGACAGTAGCAAATGCTAAAGTGCCTACAATAGGAGTAGACATTAACACTGAACTAGTCAACAAAATTAATACTGGAATATTCCCACTCAAAGATGAACCCGGATATGACAAAATCTTTGAGGATGTAATTAATCAAAAACTATTTCATGCAACCACGAAAATTGAAGAAGCAGTACCGGTGTCGGATATAATTGTTCTATCTTTACCTACGCCAATGGATAAAGATAATGTTCCTGATTATGATGCGCTTAGAATTGTAGGCAAACAGTTGGGCAAACTCATGGAACCATATTCATTAGTGGTTGTGGAAAGCACTATTGAGCCTGGTTTTGTTGAAAATGAGCTTGTACAGATAATTGAGTCAGAAAATAGACTAATAGCTGGTAAAACGTTTGGCATAGGTGTATGTCCAGAAAATGCAAATCCTGGAGAGATACTTCATGATTTTACAAAACTCCCGCGGTTAGTTGGAGGTCTTGATGAAAAAATTACTGATCTGATAATGGAAATCTATCATCATATTTTCCCAGTAGAGCTAATACGTATGCCGAATTGCAAAACTGCTAATGCAGTAAAACTAACCACTAACGTATTCCGAGATATCAATATCGCATTCATAAATGAGCTAGCATTATTATTTGAAAAACTTGATATTGACATACTCAAAGTGCTTGAGGCAGCAGACAAGAAATATAATTTTCAGATTCACTACCCTGGTCCTGGAGTTGGAGGTCCTTGTCTTCCTGTTAATTCGTATCAACTGTTAAACTCTGCAAGAAAATTTGACGCTGGTTTACTCAAAATGGTTCAAACTGGCAGACAGATAAACGAAGCAATGCCATCACATGTGATAGATTTGCTTTCTGACGCACTAAAGGATGCAAACAAAGCAATAAAAAACAGTACTATTTTGTTGCTTGGAATATCATACAAAGCGGATGTAAAAGACATACAATTATCTCCAGCAGAACAAATAGTTAAAAAACTCAGAGAACTCGGAGCCAACATACGAATTTATGATCCATACTTTAAATCAACAAAAATTTATGGAGTAGATGTAGGAAATGATTTGGCAAGCTCCATTCTAGGTATTGATGGCCTGATTATAGTTACGCCACACAAGGAATTCTTTGATTTAGACCCTACCTTTCTCTCATCTAAGGTAAATAACTTGGCAGTAATAGATACTAGAGGAATGATGGATAAACGCGCGGCAAAAAAAGCCGGCTTGCTTTTTAGAGGCCTTGGACGCGGAAAAATCTAGGGATAACGTAGATCCCAACACAATACGAAACATACTCACATTAAGGTATGATTCATCACAAAAACCAGTACTTCCAAAACTAGTCTGGAACAATTTTAGTACAAACCAAACACAACCGAATCTAGACACCGTAGAGAAATTAATTGAAAATTACCTACGAAATAAAATTGGTACAAAAACAGACAAGATTGCAATTGCACTAAGTGGAGGAGTTGATTCTACACTCGTTATTGCTTTTCTTAGACGTATATTCCCACAAATCAAAATTGAGGCAATATCAATTAGATTTGCAAATAGTGTGGATGAGACTACATCTGCCGCAAAAATTGCAGAGCATTTTGGTGCAAACCATCACGTTGTTGAATTGAATAACTATCTGGAAGAATTACCAAAAGCAATCAGTATGATAAAGCTCCCATTCTGGGATATGCATTGGTATTATGTTGTAAAAAAGGCACAAACCTTATCCAAATTTCTGGCATCTGGAGACGGCGGGGATGAGGTATTTGGAGGCTACACATTCAGATACAAAAAATTCCTTGAATTAACAAATGAAAAATCTACTCCATTAGAAAAAATTAAAGCATATCTTCAATGTCATGAAAGAGATCGAGTACAAGATCAAGAGAAATTATTTGGTGCGCAATACCAATTCACTTGGGAATCTATATATGAACTCCTTCTGCCGTATTTTGATAATCCATTATCACGACTTGATCAGGTGTTTTTGGCAGATTATAACGGTAAACTGCTATACAATTTTAGCTTAGTAAACTCCTCACTCCATAATAGCTTTGGATTGGAATCTGTCACTCCATTACTTTCAGAAGATCTGATCTCGTACGTTATACCATTTTCAAACCAATTCAAATATGACGTAAAAAACGATTTGGGCAAGCTGTTACTGCGTAAACTATTGACAAAATACGCCGCAAATCATCTTGTTACAGGAGAAAAACTAGGATTCAATGTAAATACGATAAGTCTCTGGAAATCATACGGTCAACGTCTATGTAAGGAATACTTGCATAATGCCCGTATTGTTAAGAATGATTGGATTGATGCTAACTGGATAAACAAGCACATAGATGAGAAAGATCTTCACATAAACTATGTAAATAAATTCCTAGGGTTGCTTGCATTTGAGATCTGGTATAGAATATTTGTAACAAAAGAACTAGATGGAAACACTAGATTAAACTGATCCATAAGTTTGGTTTAACATTGATGATAAAATGAAATGTTGAAAACAAAAAAACATTATGACCAAACATCATTCTTATGCAACAAACAATATTGATGAATAATTCATATTTTTCATCTTTATTGATTAATCTATCTCATCTTCACATATAATTTTACTACGTCGAAAAAATTTTTTGCGATTTTATCCCAACTAAATGTGTTCTCCACAAATTTTCGTCCCTCTATTCCCATTTGTTTTGCAGAGTTTTTATCATCAAACAACAGTGACAATTTATTGATCAGGTCATCATGATCTCCCTCTTTTATTAAAAATCCTGTTTTATTGTCTAACATCATCTCACTAACACCTCCAACATCTGTTGCTATTACAGGCTTTTCCATCAATTGTGCTTCTTTTAGAGTAAGTGGTGCTAGATCCATCCCAGTTATTAGAGCATAAACATCGACACCACTTAGATATTCTCGTACCTTATCTGGATACTCTAATCTGCCCAACCATTTGAAATTCTTGTATTCCCCTAGCTCTTTTGTGATTTTCTCTCTATATGGTCCATCTCCAGCCCAATAGAAAGTAATGTGAGGCATTCTATCTAACACCGTTTTTAAAATTAACATTTCCTTGGTTTTTCCCCACCAATTGGCATCTTGTAACATGCCTACACATGGATGTTCCAGCTTCATTGGTGTAACTGTGTACCAATGCGACGCGCTTATACCTTCAAAGAATACACTTGTAGGGACATTGGGATGATGTTTTTTGATTATATCTGTTAAGTAATCACAAATGGGCAAAATCATAGTTGCTCCACTAAAACATCTTTCTGCAATTCTGTTTCTGAACCAAATTACTAGTCTTGATAATGGTCCTTTGTACAATGTTTGTTTCGCATAAACTATCTCTGACCAGTAATGACCTCTTAAGAGTACAAATAGTGGTATCTCTGATCTAATTGTAGCTACTCCAAAATGTGTTTGTCTATCAACGAACACTGCATCTGGACTAAAGTCTTGAATTAGTTTTTTAAATTTTTTATTTCCAAAAAACCAGTCTTTTATTCTCTTACTTGGAAATCCATTACTATATTCTGTATCTTTGACCAATCTGCACTCAACACCTAATCTCTCCAATGCATTTGCAAACTCTTTCATATGAAAAAATTTCCCTTTACTTCCATACGCGATAAGGATTTTCATTAGCCTTGACTTGTAAGAATATCTAAAATACTTTCCACTAACTGGAATTGTTGAGTGAACTTGATATACCTCTTAAATAATTCTTTTTTGATTGAGAAATAACCTCGGATTTCGTGTTTGGTATTATTTCAGAATAGGGTGGGGCAATTATTTTACTTTTGTATTTGCAGCTATTAACACATTGACAGTAACATACTATCTTGCAATTGAGCAGATCCCAACATTGAAACAAGTTTTTCCTTCCTTTTTCTATTACGTAATCATGATAACCGCATTAGGAGTTCCTTTCTTGATTGCGATCGGATACTTTCACTTCAAAAAAAGTAATGCATACAAGGCAGAAAGAGACATATCTGTAGAATCTGATCCTTATGTTAAACGAATACTACAGAATACTGAAAATATTTTACCGCTTTATTTACGAATGAGTGACATGCTAGTAAAAATATCTAATAATGAAAAATTATCTGATAAAGAATTAACAGAACTCAAAGAACTACAAAATAATCTCTTAAAACACATTGATACCTCAAAAGATTATGCCTCAATTCTTGGGAAAAAAACTAACAATTCCGACAATTAGTATCACGTTAATTAAAATTGATCAAAAATTATGCTGATTTTCTTACGATAAAACGTAAATCCCTACCCGTATGATTACTTGCAATTATTCTGGGATAGTATGGATGTAGTTTGATGAATCTATTCGGTATTTTATTCATCAAACCTTCGATTTTTGTAGCAGGTCGAAAAAAATCAGAATTTATAATTTCATATCCTTCATTTTTGAGTATATTTGTGAGAGACTTCTTTGAAAAGTGAAAGATGTGCGGATTTTCTTCAATTGATGCTCTTAGGGTCAAATCATGTTCTGCGTTTGGGACTTCAATAAAAAATACCGTCCTTTCTCAAATTTCTTGAAATACTTCTAAGAAATACATCTGGGTTTAATAGGTGCTCTAATACATGAGACATCCAAATTATTTCAAACTCTTCCTCTATCTGCAAATTTTCAACGTAACAAGTTTTTACTTTTGAGTGTTTTAATTTTTGATTGATCATATTTACGTTCCTAGCATCTGGTTCTATCCCTGTGACAACATAACCTAATCTATCTAACCAAAAAATCGTTTGACCAGATCCAGTTCCTATCTCTAAAATATTTTTTTTGTTCTTAATGTGTGGTATACAATATTTGTATTGAGATGTAAAATTTCTGTTTTTTCCTTGCGAATCTGCATCTGTGTAGTTAGATGATATGGAAAGTTCAGAATTTCTTTCGTTCCAATATTGACCTGCATATAACTTGTTAAGGGTTTGTTTTATTGCGTCATTATCTATTATGCCGACTCCTGTAACATACATCATACATTGTTGACATTTGTAAGTAGGTAATCCGAGCAAAGAATTGTTAGAATAATGAATCATCGATTCATTATTACATGAAATACAGCGTAGTGCCAAATTGAATATATTATTCAAATGTGGTTAATAATTCTAACAAAATAATATCTAATTCAGGTTTTACCCATAATCATTTCGGTTTTATACGGTCATGATTTTAAATAATGTAATTCCTTGTTAAAACATGTGGATAAAAAAAAAATATCATTAATAATAGTTCTGATCTTTTTTGGCGGATTTTTTATCGGACAAATTAATACAGATCTTTTAACAAATAATGTCTTAATTACTGAATCTAATACAAATAACAAGATCGTCAATTATGAAACCAATGTTGATTCTTTATTGCATATTCGAACTCAAGATGATATAGTAACAAAAAGAAACCAATTGATAAATTATGTGTGGAAAGAAGCAGGGTTTCCAACATCAATGCCGTCTTCCATTGAAGTCGATATAATCGATGCAGACTACTCAAACATGAATAATTTGCAAAGAATTGACAAAATTACCATTGAAATGGAAAACGGAGTAAATTCAGTAGCCTATCTTTTTCATCCAGTGCAATCCAACAACAAACTAATAATCTATCATCATGGTCATGATGGCGGTTTCATTGAAGGCAAAAAAACAATTGCATTCTTCTTAAACAATAATTATACAGTACTAACCTTTTCTATGCCTCTAACTGGCATGAATACCCAACCCGTAGTGGTTCTACCAAATTCAGATAAAATAAGATTAGAATCACACAATCATTTCTATTTATTAGACTCTGATCAGTTTTCTTCAATCAAATATTTCTTAGAACCGATAGCAATTGCACTTAATCATCTAGATAGTAACTACGACTTTGATGCGTACTATATGGTTGGAATCTCTGGTGGAGGATGGACAACTACATTGTATTCTGCAATTGATCCGCGAATAAACCAAAGCTACTCCATAGCAGGTTCATTACCAATGTACCTGCGTTCATCACCGCGAGATCTAGGCGACTATGAACAAATCCTTCCAAGCATATATCGTATCGCGAACTATCTGGATCTATATGTCCTTGATTCCTATGGCGAAAATCGAAAACATGTACAGATCTTCAACAAATATGATCCATGTTGTTTTTCTGACCCGCCGTTTGAAACCTACGAAAATGAAATCAAATCTGTTTTATCCAAACTTGGACAAGGAAGTTTCGCGATCTATCTGGACGAGACGCATAAAGAACACAAGATTTCAGATAATGCCATGTCAATAATACTAGAGCATATTAAAGAATAATAATATCACTCTGATGAATCATGCAATGAATAAGACAAAAGATATTGTTGTTGGTCTTGGGGAAATTGGAAATCCACTTCTTCAATTAATGTCTAAAAAAAATCTTGTTCTAGGTTACGATCTAAATAAAAAATTAATGGATGATAAAAAATTTGTAAAATATCTTCCTCTTGGAGTCTCATTTATGCATATCTGCATTCCATTCACAAAGAATTTTGTCGCAATTGTTCTTGGGTACTATAAAAAATTCAAACCGAAATGTATTGTGATACATAGTACAATAAAACCACAAACTACACAACAACTTCAAAAGAAAATAACAATACCGATTATCTATAGTGCAACTAGAGGAGTCCATAGAAGGATGCTCTATGATCTCAAAAGATATACTAAATTTTATGCAATTGATAAAAATGCCCCGAATGAAAAATGGGCTTCTGTAACTTTTGAGAAAATAATGAAATCCTCTGGAATTCATACAAAAAAAATATCAAAACCGATAACTTTGGAATTAGCAAAAATTGTCTGTGATACATCATACTATGGTTGGTTGATCACATATTCTCAAATCAGTAATATGATCGCAATGAAAAATGGGGTTGATTATGACGAAATGTGGTCATTTGCAGATGAAATTCACAAGTTCTTAGGTAATAGACCGAAAATGTATCCTGGATTCATTGGTGGCCATTGTGTTGTTCCAAACCTAGAGTTGATCAATAATGATGCTCTTAACCTAATTGACGAATTCAATTCCAAATATGCAAAAATGCTCAAAGTATCTTGACATCACCAATTGTAAATAAATTTCTGATAGGATTAGTTATTACTATTGGAATCTATGCTGCTTTCTTGTTATTGTCTGATTTTAATACAATATACAGCAGAATAACTTCATTCGATCTACGTTACCTTCCGATAATACTGTCTGCAGTAAGTGCTAGCTGGGGTATTTTGTTTGTACGGTGGTCGCTTTTGCTGAAAAAACATAGCATTTTGGTTCCGTTAAGAGCAAATTTTTTCATCTATTTGTCTAGCTTTTCATTGACTGCAACGCCTGGACAATTGGGTGAATTGATAAAATCCCAGCTACTAAAAACCAAATTTGAAATTCCTATAACAAAAACTGCTCCTTTAGTAATAATTGAAAGATTGTATGACTTTACTGGAGCAATAATTGTATCTGTTATTGGATTCTGGTTGTTAAGCATCAATATCTATGTACCCATTATTGCATCAATTGCACTTTCTCTGGTGTTCTTACTTTTAAAATCTAAAAAATTGTTCAGTAAAACAGTAAACATTGTTAAGAAAATTAAATTTGTCTCAAGAATGGCAGATCCCATCTCGGAATCTTTTGATACAATTCAACTCTCGCTAGACAAGAAAACATTTGTTATTTGTACCATTATCTCAATTTGTTATTGGTTAATAGTAGGAATTGGAGCATTTTTTGTTTTAAAGGCGGTTGGAATTGATACCATGGAACCAATCAAAACAATATCGATATACTCGTCCTCTCTGATTATTGGTGCGGCATCGTTTATTCCTGGAGGTATAGGTGTTACTGAAGGTAGTATTGCGGGATTGCTTAGTATTAGTGGAATTGATATTTCAATAGCATTTGCTCTTGGTATCTTGATACGAATATTCACACTCTGGTATGCTGTAGTTGTTGGGTTTATTGCGTTAAAGATAAACGGCGGCCTATTGAACTAGTCAGAATTTTTGTAATACCATCTCTTGAACGGTGCATTGAAGGTAACTCTATTTTTCTTCGCCCAATCAAATGTGATTTTTAATCCCGCCTCAATTGATATCTTGGGCTTCCATTTCAGTAACTTTTGCGCTTTGGTGTTGTTACAAATGAGCCTGTTTACATCATATGGTCTTAGTCTGCTTTCATCAATTTTTATTTTCACTTTTTTACCGGAAACCTTTGCAATTTTCTGAGCAAGATCTAAAATTTTGATCTCAGTACCGGACCCAACATTGATAATTTCTCCAATTGCTTTCTTTTCAGTGGCAGCTTTTAGGAATGCATTAACTGTATCTGCTACGAATGTGAAGTCTCTTGTAGCATTAACATTACCGAGAGAAAGTTCTGTTGCACCATTTAGTATTTGATTCATAATCTCAGGAATTATGTATGGCTGTGTATATCTTGGACCATAAGTATTGAATGGTCTTATGACTACAACTGGAATTCCATTTTCTTTGTGTAGTGTAAAAGCTGCTCTGTCTGCAGCTAGTTTGCTTACGGCATATGTAGAATATGGTGCAGTAGGATGATTCTCATCCATTGGGGTAAATTGGGCAGATCCGTAGGACTCACTTGTAGAAATTTGAACAAAAACCTCTGTCATTTTTGATCTGATTGCTTCCCAAAGAACATTGAGATTGCCGATTGTATTAGTCTTGAAAAAATCCACTGGATAATGATATGAATCTGGTATGAATGGTAATGCTGCAAGATTGAAAATGATTTCTTGATCCTTTACAGCTTTTTTGACTGTTTTCTCATTCATAATATCCCCATTGATGACTTGGACTCGTTTGTGTTTTGGAATGTACTCTCTTTTTCCAGATGCAAAATTATCTAGAATTGTAATTTTTGCTCCTTCTGTTAAAAGCTGGTTGACCACTTCTGAACCAATAAAACCTGCTCCGCCGGTAACTAAAACACGTCTATCATTAAGATTCAATGAATTAACCACTCTGACTGTTTTCTTGATACCATTTTAGAGTTTTTGCAAGGCCTTCTTCTATGGTTGTTTTTGCCTTGAATCCAATTTTGTTCTCTGCTTTATCATTCAAAAGTACACGTCTTAACTGTCCTGATGGCTTTGTTTTATCAAATGTTAGTTCTGGTTTGTAATTACATAATGAGATTATCTTTCTGGCTAATTCTTCTATACTGAGATATTCTCCGCTTGCTAGATTTATTGGATCTCCAACACAATACTTTTCCATAGCTGAAAGCATTCCTTCTGCGGCATCTCCTGCATAGATGTACTCTCGTATTGGTCTGCCATCTCCCCAAATTACAAATGGGTTCATTTTTCGTAATGCTTTGATTATGAGTGCGCCTAATGCATGAGCTGTTTGTGGGTCTAAGCTATCTCTTGGACCATATGAATTGGAAGGCCTGACAATTGCAACCTTCATTCCGTATTCTTTATGATAAGCTATTGATTGCATCTCTCCCATTCTTTTTGACCATGAATACGATGCATGTACTGCTGGAGGACTACCAGTCCATGCATCGTCTTCAGTCAAGTCTCTTTCAATGTTGGGATATACACATGTGCAACTTGCGTATAGAAAACGTTCAATGTTTTCCTTTCTTGATGATTCCAAAATATTTCCATCCATGATAAGATTTGGTGTCAGTGTACTTGCTGGGTGTATGCTTGTTCTGCCAAGACCTCCAGTAAATGCAGCCAAATGAAAAACAAAATCCATTCCTTTAGTTGCTTTATCACAAAACTCACTATCCGCAAGATCGCCTTCTAGAAAATCAACTCCCTTGTTCTTAAGCTCGTTTGGAATTTTTCTATTATGTACTATGCTTCTGACTTTGGCGCCCCTTTCTAGGAGGTGTTCTATCAGATGTGAACCTATCATGCCGGTTCCGCCAGTCACAAGAACATTTCTACCTGCGTACATGATCAATTCCTTATTGTGTTGGTTATTATTTCTGCAATCATCTCTTGTTGTTCCAGAGTAATTTTTAGAAATATGGGTAATCCTAGTGTCCTTCCGGCCATCTCTTCTGCTATTGGAAACATTCCTTCCTTTGTTCCTAATAATCTTCTATAAATCGGCTGCAGATGAACTGGTGGGAAATTTATTCTTGTTTCAATTCCGCTCTCATCTAGTGCTAGTCTGATTTTCTCTCTCTGTTGATTGTCTCTTGCTAAAATCGGGTATAGCATGAATGTGTGTCTATTGTATGGTTTTACTATTGGTGTTGTTATGTCGTTTATTTTTTTTAGCAGCTTGGTATATTGCTGTGCCAGCTTGTTCTTTGTTTCAATTATGGATTCTATGCGTTTTAACTGAGACAATCCCAAAGCAGCGCTAGGATCCTGCATTTTTGCATTCCAACCAATGTATGTGTGGTAGTATCTCTTTTCAGCTCCATTTTTCCTCAAAATCCTACATGTTTCAGCAAGCTCAACGTCGTCTGTTGCAATCATTCCGCCTTCACCAGTGTTCATATTCTTATCTGGACCAAAAGAAAAACCAGTTACTGTGCTTATGCTCCCAACCTTTCTATTTTTATGAGTTGCACCTAAAGCTGGAGCTCCATCCTCGATCACCACTAGGTTATGTCTTTCTGCGATCTCATTAATCACAACACTCTCTGTACTCTGTCCTGCATAATCAATTGGCATGATTGCCTTTGTTTTTGATGTTATGGCTTTTTCGATCTTGTTTGGATCTAGGTTGAATGTATCGGATTCTATATCAACAAATACTGGTTTTGCTTTGTTTAACACAATAACATTTGATGTGGCAGCAAAAGTGTAGGGAGTAGTAATTACTTCGTCACCTTCTTTTATGTTTAGGGCTGCCAGTGGTAACAACATTGCAGATGTGCCAGAATTTACTGCTACTGCTTCCTTTGTTCCAACAAATCTTGCAAATTCTTTTTCAAATTTTTCTACGTATGGACCGGGTCCTAAAAAAGCTCCCTTTACAGCTTCGTACATTGCTCGTGCATCTTCCTCAGTGATATGTGGTTGTCCTACTCTGATCTTGTATTCTGGCAAAACAATATTTTGATCATTTTTATGTATATAACCGTAACATGTATTGTTCGATTCAACCCAGTCAAAATAATTCCAATCTATTTATAGAAAAGATCTATTGAATACGTTGTGACCACAGCTATTCTAATTTTAACATTAAATGAAATTGATGGAATGAAAAAAGTTGTTCCAAAAATAGACAAGACTTGGGCCGATGAAGTATTATTAGTGGATGGCGGTTCCACTGATGGCACAATAGAAGAAGCGCAAAAACAAGGTTTGAGAGTTTTAAAACAAAAAATCAGAGGACACGGTGCAGCAATTCTAGAAGGAGTTAATGCAACGACTTCTGATAATGTTGTGATTTTTGGTCCCGACGGCAATCATGACCCAAGTGAGATACCGATTTTAATTGAAAAAATAAGAGAAGGTTATGATCAAGTATTGATTTCAAGATTTAGCAAAGGATCGGTAAATCTTGATGCGGATTTCATTGAGAGATTTGGTAACAAAATGTTTGCATTCTTGGTGAATGTGTTTTTCGGTGGACAATGGACAGATACTCTTAATGAAAGCAGAATAATAACAAGAAAGGCGTTTTTAGAATTAAATTTTGACGCATTCCAGATGGCATCCACACAACAAATGAGTATAAGGGGTCTAAAAAAACGGCAAAAAATTCTTGAACTTGTTGGAAATGAAGGTGAAAGAATAGGAGGAAAAAAGAAAATGAGACCGCTTCCTGTAGGATATGATCTTAGTAGGCAAATTCTCAGGGAATTTGTATTCTGGAAAAACTAATTGGTATTTAAAAAATGATTATAAACTAAATCGCAGTCTTTATTACATGAAGATAGATGATTACGAGTTCTATGCGGAATCATTTGACATTTTAGATACACAATATTCTGAATGGCTAGAAGAAAAAACATTACTACTTAACTCCTTACTTGAAGGCAAAAAAATCATAGAAGTTGGTTGTGGGTCTGGACTATTGCTTCAGTATGTCCCAAAAAGCTTTGATATTACTGGTGTTGATTTTTCGCAAGGAAATCTTGACAAAGCAAAAGAAAAGAACCCACATGTAAGTTTCTTCAAGGCAGATTTGAATGACAAAAACGATTGGGTTGATTACTCTGAAGGATTTGATACTGTTTTGTGCTCTGAAGTAGTAGAGCATATAGAAAATGACAAAACTGCAATGGAGATACTTTACTCTCTAGTAAAACCCGGTGGAGTCTTGGTGTTAACAGTACCTGCTTTCAACCTACTCTTTTCTGAATTCGATAGGAAAGAAGGTCATTTCCGTCGTTATTCAAAAAAACAAATATCTTCTTTGATTGAACACGCAGGATTCCGTATAGAACAATGCCGTTATTGGAATGTAATGGGATTTTTAGGATGGTTTTTCTTCATTAAAATATTAAATCTAAACTTAAAAAAATCCTCAAATTCTGTCTTTTCCACAATAATGGGCAAGTTTCTAAAGCTTGAGCGCAAAACAAAATTCCCATTAGGCCAAACAATTATAGTCAAAGCCAGAAAGCCGTTCTAATCTTATGAATACGACTTTATAGCTATATTCTAAATCTAACACGTGTATATTCTAAAAAACAAAATAGGCTACTCTAAAAGAAAAATACTTTCTTGTTTAATAATAATTTCATTAATATCTCTGGGTCTAAAATTATACACTGTAGATTTTTCTTCACTACCTCCAGAAGATGTTTTTGGTTATACATTACGTGCATTTTCCCATAATAATGGCGACTTTACTGAACCTGAGCGCAAAACTCTTGGTTGGTCATTAACAATATCGCCATTCTTCAAACTAGTCGACTCGGATCATTTTCTAGACTATGTAAATGTCGTGCGTATTTTGAGTCTGAGTATATCTACGATCTCAATATTTCCAATGTATTTATTGGCAAGAAGATTCACTAATGAAAAATATTCTTTGGTTGCAGCATTTTTGTTTGCAATAGAACCACATCTAAATCATAATGCCGGACTTGGCCTGTCAGAACCGTTATTTGTATTGGCAATGATGTTGTCTATCTATTTTGTACTAACTAAAGATACAAGATTGCTTTGTATTTCTTTTCTCCTAGCAGGTGCGATGTGGTGGATACGATTCAATGGCATAGTCATGTTGCCAATATTGTTACTAATACTGATACTTAATTCAAAACGTTCGTCTAGGGTAATTCCCGTCATCTTGTTATGCATATCGCTATTCTTGATTGTAATCTCACCGATGCTAATACACAGATACATGCAATACGGAGATCCACTCTATTTTTCACAAAGTGACACGCTCTACACTGGCGAATTTGTAACTGTAGTTGCAGAAAATACCAAGGGAGAATCTTATTCTGCTTTGGATTACATTACTGATCATGGCATGGAACAATTTATTTGGAAATTCATTGTGGGCGGTTTCTATAATCTGGGTGATCAGGTAATCAAATTACTATATCCGTACTTGATAGTGCTTTTACCAATGGGAATATTTTTCTCATTTAGAGCATTTGACCAAAATCCAAATCATATCAAAGCAAATTGGATCGTAATCCTGATCACGTTGGGATCTTTTGTTAGTTATTTTGCTGTTATTCAAGAACGAAGACTTATCTTCCATCTTATTCCGTTCTTCATAATATTTGCAATTATACCAATACAAAGACTAATTGAATACGGGCTGAGTACATTTTCATTTTCTCAAAAACAAAAGAACTATTCTTTAATAATAGTGCTGAGTGTTACACTTATTCTTGCAGTTACATTTACGCTTAGATATGATTTACCAGATGCGACAAAAGAGCAGGAAAAAATCGAACTGGCAAAATATCTTTTGAGTAATCATGAGGGTAAAATTCTAGATGCCGGTAATGCATTAGAAGGTTTGATATATGCAAAAATTGAATCATCACCAAATAATTTCAAAAACTATATGATCAAAAATGATCTGGATGCAACCAATGAAAAGATTAAGCCGATTTCTCTGTATGCAAAATCAATGACTGATTTCATAAACATCGCAGAACAGTATGATCTAAAATATGTGATAATAAACAGAGATGAAATAACAACAGTCTGGTATCCGTTTTTTGAAAATGTTTATGACTCTGAATCATCATATCAGTATCTTGTCAAGATCACAGATTCAACTCAATTAGGATTTGAGAAATTAAATGTAAAAGTCTTTCAAATTGATTATAACAAATTCCATGAATTGAATAACTAGATATTGTATCTGATATTTATCGAATATCTCTTGTATGCAAGGCTATTATTGTTAGAGTTTCTAATGAGCTCTTGGTATGAGTGGTTCTACACGTAAGCCATCTTTTGTTTCCTTGGGGCGTTCTTCTTGCAAGTCCTCCGGATCACATTTGTAATCATGGGATCTTCTACCGTACCAGATTACTTTGTAATTCCAAATAGTAGAGTCTTCTTCTCTTACTCGATTCTTGTAATAGTATGTTCTAGTGGTCTGTTTTAATGGAATGTTGTTGACAAAGAAATTCCTCCAATCATAATCAAAAGATTCTATCTTGGTTTCCTCCTTGTTGTCTCTAGTGGTTAATAAAAAGACTTGGAATTTTGCAAGATCAATCAATACTTGTCTTGGACTGGTATAGCTGTATTTTGTTTCAACAAAATCTAGCAGTGATTCTATTGCTGATTGTAATTTGTTTTTATTGTACGACAGACGTAGCCAGCTAGCCTCTTCTATTGGCCAGTTTATTTCTCCTAGGTTTGGATCATGATGATCCCAACCATTCCCAGCATATCCTTTGTCCCTGTATTCTACAATCTTTTTGAATTCTTCTGAGAATATTGATTCCTTGGTGCGACAAAACTCTAGTAGTGTTTCATAGAATTTGATGAATTGTAAACCATAGTTTTGGTTGTAGTATTCTGCCACGTGTTTTAGTATGCCGAGACTATGTAATGTAAGGAATGACCATGAATAAAGATAGATCTCATTCAAATCTTCTTTTGAGCATGAACTTGTGCTGACTATGATTTCCTCATATTCTGGTATGCCGCGTCGATGTATTGACGAATGTACCAACATAATTGGAGAGCGAACAGTTTCGATCTGGTATTTGCGTCTGTATTCTGGAACATTCATTGGGGCATTTGGCAGTACGCTACAATTGTAAATGAATACTATTCCAATCTTTGTGTTCGCTATGTTCTCTAGTCCGTCCCTGAAACTTTGCAGGGTTTCTCCAGGAAGACCCATGATTATTTCCGTGTATGTTGGTATTCCTGCTAGCTTAAATGAAGTAGTAAGATCTGAGAACTTGTCAAACTTGATATTTGCTCGCTTGATTATGTCGAGCGTATTTGCATCAAGTGACTGTACTGCCAATGTTACTGCACCTAGGATGCCTCCTGCCTGAAGCTCCTTTGCTATTGGTATGATCTTCTCTGAGGAGTTCTTTGCCCAAGCAGGCCTAATCCTCTCAGGAAAATGAGTCTTTAATGCAACTTCTTTTAGCTTAGTGGCCAATCGCATGTCTCGTTCTTGATAAATTCCAAAGTTGGCGTCGCAACAGTCAATGTAGGGGATCTTGTTTTCTGCAAACCATTCTATTTCCTTGAATAATCTTCCTTCTTCCCATTTACGCATTTTTGTAAATGTGGCACTTCCCCAATCACAAAAAGTACATTGGTAGGGACATCCACGATTTGTTTCCCAAGAAGCTATCCATCTTATTCCTTCCACTCTGTCTACCAAATCCCATACTGTGTTTGTTAGATATGGTGATGGTATGCCATCCAAGTTATTGATTCTTTCTTGTGGAGGAGTTCTGAAATCTCTAGTTTCTACTCCCTTTACATTAAAGTAATTTTTATCAGTCAGATATGCCTTCAGAAGATTTTCTAGGACATATTCACCCTCTCCGTGTACGATAATGTCAACAAATGGATATTTATCAAAAAACCCAGCAGATAGTTCTGGAATTTGTGGGCCGCCAAAAACAATTAAGCACTTTGGGTTTATCTTTCTGACCTGTTTTGCCAAATATGTAGTGATCTCCCAATTCCATACATAACAAGAACATAGCAAAATATCTGTGTCTTTACACTGTTCGATGTATTCTTCAATATTGTCTCTGAAAACAAATGACTTTTCAAATCTGAACTGTGATGCCAGTTCTTGTTTTGATTTTATGTATGCCACTAGGGTTGCAATACTGTATGGAAAATGAATCTGGTCTCCATACTGATAATTGAACTGCGAACTGTTTACTTTGATCATTGATTCTTCACTATGCTAGATCCCTAAAATTGTTTATAACCATTTTCCACCTTTTTTCGTAGGCCTAGTTGTAAATTACTTACAGCTTTTTGATATGAAAACACTGTATACGACCTATTCATTCAATGATTCATAATTGATTCTAAAGATCTTGACGTGATACTTGAATTCGTGTTCTTTAGAATCGTACTCTTTTATCAAAAATGGATATCTATTCTCGTTCTCAAAGATGTCCCTTAGAAATTCTGGTCTTGATTTTTGTTCATCTACTAGTAAAAATCCGAGTTTTTCTTGTTTTGCATAATCTAAGAAGCTTTTCAAAGAATCAAATCTTTCTGCAAATAATATTTTGATCTTGTTATGTATTATTTCGCGCTTTCCTGCAAAATCTTGATGATCTGAAAAACCAACAGTTCTAAGATACACCGACTCTGGATGATAGTCATTAATTACTGATGTTCTTTTTGCTACTTCTTCTGCAATTTTTACTGCCTCTATCTCATGTTCATAGTCTGTCTTCCAGTTCAAAAACAGCACTGATGAGAAAATAATTCCACAGATTAATATAAACACGATATAGTTCCTTTGTTTTGTTTTTTCTATCAGAGCTCTAATTGTAAATAATGAGATCAAACTAAAAAATGGAAATATGATAAACAGATACTTGACTTCTTCTATGTTTCTTGAATATGCATATGCTGCAGGAACAAGAAACACAAGGCCGATAAAAATTATTGAATAATTCATTACATTACGATATGTAAATACCTTGTAGAGTCCAAATGGAATAAACAACAAAAATATTGGAATTGTCGACCAACCAATCATCTTTCCAAAAATAATTATCCCATTAAATACGGAGAATTTTTTTACAGTTTCATCGGTTTTTATTATATTGTCTGATGCTACTTCGGCGCCACTTAGTACATGACTTGTCAAGCCATCTTTTCCAGTTGTTTCTATTCTCAAATATGCAATTGGTGTTATTACTAAAATAAAGATCGTCAGCATTAACAAATATCTGAAAATTGAATCCCTCTTCTTTCCAAATCTTATGAAGTAAATCACTGTGATTGGAACTAACAAAAGTAATCCCTCATATCTTGTTAAAGAAAATAATGCAAGTGTAGCAAAGGAAAAACATTGATAACTCGTTTTACTACTAAAAAATAAAACCAATGTTGTTATGCCTAACAGAATAAAGAGCGGTTCTGTTAAACCCAGTGTCGAATTCTGAACTATTCTTGGCTCAAAGATGAATAAAATAACCCCAATCAATGCATAGTTTCTATCAAAAAATCTTTTACAAAAAAAGTACAACGGAATTATTGTAGCAATTGAAATTAAAACTGATAATAGTCGTTGTAAGAACATCAAATTGAGGAAATCTGATTTTATAGCATAAAAGAATGGAGAAAGAAATAACGGCCACAAATTATTTGGAAATGTATATCCTTGTGGTAAGTGACCAAGGGAGCTTGTGTCTGTAGCATACCAAAAATACAACAGACCATCTAATGAAATCGGTATGTTATATGGTAAATAGTAAAGACGAATTACTAATGCACCAATCGCAATAAAAACCAGGAGTACAGATGTATTGCTGAAAATCTTGTGTGATTTTTTAGATATTTTCTGGTGATCCAAATCTGTTCTAAATTCCTTCTGTAAATATCATTGATTTGTTCAGTACTTTTACATTTTTCAAATAATGATCCAAACTATTATCTCGTTTCTCTTACTACACTAACTAGGGTGTACAGTAAAATTGCGGTGATCAACAACACAACACCTATTACAGTCGCCCCAATTCCAATCAAGGCAATATTTGTGATGATCTTATGCTCTTCAACATAGTTCTGAATAGTCCATAATATGAAAGAAATACCTATACTCAAAAGAATTATTGAAGAAATACCGTAGAATTTCAATGGATGTTCTATGGAAGTATATTTGATTGTGCTAAGTATAACAGAAGCTCCGTGAGATACTGCATTATGTGTGGATGTATCTCCTTCATAAAGAATAGTTATGGGAACCTCAACAATTCTAAAATCTCTATTGCTTGCTTTTATCAATAACTCTGTAGACACTCCCATCCCATGATCTGACGGTATGATCTCAGCTAGAACCTTTTTGTTGTAGGCTCTAAATCCACTCTGAGAATCTGTCAGTTTCTCTTTTACTGATACATTTGTGAGTTTAGTGATCATCTTAATGCCAAACTTTCTGTATTCTGGTACATTTTTGGAGTCTTCTTGTTTAAGAAAACGTGATCCAATTACGATATCTACATTATTCGTTAATATTGGTTCAATTACTTTGCTTATGTCTTCAATTCGATGCTGACCATCAGCATCAAAGGTAACAAGCATATCTGCGTTCATTTCTTTAGCCTTTAGAAATATACTTCTTATACTTGCACCATAACCAAGATTCTTTGAATGGTTGATCACAATTGCTCCGAATTTTTCAGCAATTTGTGCAGTTAAATCAGTAGACCCATCATTACAAACAATTATGTTCCTACTTATTTCTTTTAACTTCAGTATTATGGCTGCAATATTTTTCTCTTCATTGAATGCCGGAAGCCCTATCACAATATCCAAATTCTATTTCTTGTCTTTGTGCTAGACATATAACTTCAACGTATAAAATATCTAATTTTTAATGTTGAAAAATTAGTATCTTATTATTGGAATCTAGCGTATCTGTCTAATAGAAATGACCACTGCTATAGCATATTCGTCTTCGTGACTCAGAGATGCCAAAAATATATGTTCCTGATCATCTCTAATGCTAACTACTGGTTTGCTTCTGAAACCTGTCACTATATCTATAAAATTAACATTTTTTTTGATTGATTTTTTAACTGCTTCTTTTAGTGCAAATCTGACTGCAAAATGTTTTGCTGGATGTCTGTATCTTAGACAATATTTTATCTCTGTAGGAGTGAAGATTTTCTTATAAAATTTGGGTCTTGTCTTGTATGGAATTTTTTCAAAACGTTTTATCTTGACTAGATCTATTCCTATTCCAAATTGTGATTGTTGCAATCTAATCTATAGTCTGGCCGCCAGAAACGATAATGTTTTCACCAGTAATGTAATTGGAATGATCAGATGATAAAAACACGATTGTTTTTGCTACATCTTTAGCTTCAGCCAGTCTTCCTAACGGTGTTTGATTTTTAGTTATCTCTAACATACTTTTGGGAAAATTTGTGATCAATGGAGTGTTTACTGTTGAGGGGGAGACACAATTTACAGTTATTCCATATCTTCCTAATTCTACTGCCAATGAGCGTGACAAACATAACAATGAATACTTTCCAATCAAATAATTACTCATGTTGATAGGAGGTTTTCCGATTACTGCACTAGTTAAAACATTAATGATCTTTCCATATTTTCTTTTCTTCATGGATGGTATAATACGTTGTATTATCCAGAAAAATGATCTGGCCTGAATATCTATTTCTCTTTGGAAATTAATCCATTCTAAGTTTGTAAATCCTTTCATCTCAAGTGGTAATGCTGCTGAATGAATAAATATGTCAATATTTGCCACATCTAATGCCATTGAAAGGGAATTCATTACTTGGTCATGATCTAATAAATCAACTTGGTGTGCCTCAATGTTCTTTGTCAGAGTTGGGTTTCTCTTAATTAGATCGTCTATCCCGTTCCTATTTTTATGAAAAAATAATACTAATTTGGCACCGTCTTGTAAAAATGACTCACAAACGGCCAATCCGATACCACCATTTGCTCCAGTGATCAATACTCTTTTACCGTCAAACAACTAACTGTCCCTCACAATTACCTTGGCCTCGCCTTCTATGAGCAATTTATTATTGCTATCTGTAACTGTTGTTCTGATTGTAATTAGTCTTGTAGCAGTACTTTTGTTGATAACATAACCTTCCACAGTTACATTTTCATTAGGAAAACATGGATTTACAAATTTAAGAGATTGAGAAAAATACAACGCATTTTTACCAGGAATGTGCATTCCAACAAGTCTGGAAAATAGTGAGGACAATAACATTCCATGAACTACTCTATTTTGAAATTTTGCAGCTTTTGCATATTCATAATCCGTATGTAATGGGTTATAGTCGCCAGAAATCTCTGCAAATTTGTCCATCATTGATTCGGATATGATCGTCGTAAATTTTCTTGAATCGCCAATCTGAATATCCTCTAATCTGTTTTCTTCAAGTATTTTGCTCATGAAAAGCTAATTCCATGATTTTTCAAATGCCTTTTTATATCTGCCACATTTTTTACATCTGTAATCTCTGCCACAGAGAACTTTATCTTGAATTCTGATTCAAGCTCGTCTACAAGCACTAGGCTGTTAAAAGAATCCCACCTTTCAATGGTTTCTGGGCCAGACTGGTCACTGATCTCCGATGGGTGGACACCAAGAACTTTTGATATTATGCTGTAAAGCTTTTCTGAATTCATTCCGTTTTCACCGTCAAATGCTTTGGCAGTTTTACAACATTATTTAAATCAAATATCCACTCATTCTCTTTCTTATCAAATCCGGAATCCTCAAGAAATGTTTGACATGGTATATTTTTTTTAGTTGGTACGTATTGACATTTTACAAATTTTGCTCCACTTCCTTTTGCTTTTTCAAGCACATATCCAAGTATCCCATTTTCAACCCCTCTTCCCATTACTCTACAGCTTAAGAGAAATGTATCTATTTCCCATGTTTCATTGTCTTTTTTGATAATAAAGACACCCGTAATTCCATTGTCTCCAAATTTATCTTCGACCTGAGCGCATCCTACGATCATATTCTTATCATTCGTAAATCTGCGAATGTCTTCTTCTTGGTACCTGCGCGTTGTCAAGTTAAACTGGTTTGTCTTTAACGTGAGCTGAGATATACGAGGAATTGTAAATTCATCAGCATTTTTTATTTTAATCTTTATGTCTAACTGCTTTAGAAAGTCATCCAAATTTGTTACTGATTTTTCAAATTCCGTCCGTTGTTTTTGTTCAAAGTACATCTTTCCTCTATCTAAATCCTCTTCAGTAACTGACAATATGTTAAAGTCGTTTAATTCTATTAGACACTTTGCATATTGCGATGGGTCATTTGGTAAATCAAGTACAAGAACTTCGGGTAATTGTGTTTTTACCATCTCGCGATTTACAGGATCATCGTCTATGAATACCATGCTACTTAATCCAATGTTGAGCTCATCAGCAAGCTCTTTGAAATTTGAAATCTTGTCATTCCAATTGATCTTCATTGCAGCAAAATGCTCTTCATGTAATATCATTGCTGGATGTTTCTTGATTACTTGAAGTGCATCGTCTGGGTTATTCTTACTATTTATGGCAAGAATAATTCCTCTTTTCCATAGAGAAAAAATTCTCTGTTGGAATTCAACGAAGGCATTCCCTGGTGATGTATCTCCTAAACTGATCCCCTCAAATCCATCCTCTCCTATAATTCCTCCCCATAATGTATTATCAAGATCTAAAACAATGCATTTCTTGTTTAGTCCTAACAATGGTTTTACATATCCGATCAAATCATTGGCCAGTGCGGGAATAAAGTCAAAAGATATGCGTATGTCTCCTATGAAGAACTGTCGGTAATCAAATACATTATTGTCTCCAAAACGATTCACAAATGCATTAAAATCATATAAAAAGACAGAATTTTGGTTTCTGATATGCTCTGCTAATCTTGAATTAAAGTCTGTTATCATATTGTATATACCATAATCAGTTTTTGTTTCAACAATTCCATATGGAGAATATCCGGGACTCTTCGAATTGCTAAGAACTAGCTTTGACTTGGAATTTTGTATAAATGTGCCAATTAGATTTTCTAATTCGCTTATTTTTCTGGCGATTAACTGTTTTCGTTCTTCTACTGTATATGAATATGGAGCATAAAATGCTCTATCAAGAATATCGCGTACATCCAGAATTAAAAAAGTAATATCTGGATTAAACTCGTAGAGCTTACCTTTTTCATTGAAAATTTCTTGATTATATTGATTGTAACCAGATACAAAAGTAATGCAATTAACATTCAATTCATCACATTTGACACGAAGTGTTTCCTCCAATCCATTTAATGTGAAGCTAGATAAGACAGCTACGCGTATGACCTTCTCATGTTGTTTAACTTCAAGTGTTTTTGCTCTATTGATATAATATGATAATTTCTCTTCCATACAGATATAATTTGATCATGATTAATAACAATAAATGTTTTGCAGACTAAAATTCAAAATAGATGAATTCTTTTGCATTACCGCCGTAAAACAGAACAATCAAAAGAATGCATAAAGTTGAAAACAAAAACCATTTAGATAACTTTAGATTTGCTATGCTTTCAAGGACGTTGTGTTTTTTGTATGAAATGTAATGTAAAATAATAAATGTAGTCATCAAAATAATTGGTAATTCAAATGATTTGATCATGTATAATGTCTGTGAAAATGCGAAATCAAGTATGACATATTTTTTCATGGTGTAAAACATTTGATCCAAATCTTGTATTCTAAATGCAATGAATGCAAAAAATACAAGATATTGGGTAACCAATATCGAAATCATCTTACCTATTTTTGATTTGAAAAATGTATTTTCTCTTAAGAATTTTGAATGTTTTCGTAATACTGTTTCAATTGAAACGTATGATCCATGAAGAATACCATAAATTGCGAAATTCAAACCTGCACCATGCCATAACCCTAAAAAGAAAAATGACGTCATCAAACTGATAAATACTCGTAGATCTGATTTTCTGTTGTTGAATACAAGTGGAAAATACAGATAATCTCTCACCCATGTAGACAAGCTAATGTGCCAACGTCTCCAAAAGTCAGCCGGAGAGAGTGCAAAATATGGTTTGTTAAAATTCTGCGGTATTTTGAATCCCATGATTAGGGCTGCACCTATAGCAATGTCGGAATATCCGGAAAAGTCTCCATATATCTGAACCGCAAAAGCAACAGCACCTAGAATTATTGTAAATGATTCTGCACCTACTGGATTGGCAAATATATGATTCACCATGGGAGCTATGTTATCTGCAAAAAGCATTTTTTTCATAAAACCAAATATCATCATTGTAAGGCCAAGCTTTAGGTTGTGGCTTTCAATAACAATTAATCGCAACTTAGTTCTTTCTTTTAGATTATCTACTTTTTCTCTGAGCTGTGGCAAGAATTGACCAGCTCTTAAGATTGGACCTGCAACCAACTGGGGGAAAAATGTTACAAAAAGCATGTACTCTTTTAGTGATTTTGATGGTTGTGTGTTGCCTCTATAAACATCAATGACGTATCCAATTGCATGAAATGTGTAGAATGAAATTCCTATGGGTAGTATTAAATTCAATTCAGGAATATTGGTAATTCCGAAATGATTCAACATTCCATTTAATTCTGATATTGTAAAACCAGCATACTTGAAGAAACCAAGAAGCCCTAAATTTCCCCCTAGAGTTAAAACTAAAAACTGTTTTTTTCTAACTATGTTGCTTGTTAAGTGTATTTCTCTTGCTAAGTAAAATGTCCATAGTGTAGTAAAAATTAACAGAGTGATCTGGTAGCTAGAAGAATAATATAAGAAAAAGTAACTTGCTAATATGATGAAAATATGCTGGAAATTCCTTTTCTTGATTATTGCAATTATTGTTAATGCTATTATGAAAAAGACAACAAAATCTAATGTGTTGAATAGCATCAGTTAGCTATCTCCTGTGATAATATTTCAGAAATATCGTCAGTATATACGGTAACCGTGCTGTTGACAGCTACATGATATGGATCTCTCCATATGTTCATATCTTTGTATTTTTTATGAAGGAAATAGACCTCGATGTGATTTTGTTCTGCAATATCTCTTAATGATTTGGTAAATATTTCATCATCAAATTCTGTCATAGAATCAAAAAATATTCTGTGATAAGGAGGCGTAAATAATGCAACTTTAATATTATTTTTTTGTAATCGTTTAATTATTTCATCTAAAGCGAGTTTCTCTTTGTTGACATCAGAGGAATCAATTCCTCTAAAACTAATTCCCTCTCTGTAGGATTCTATGCCTTTTTTGTTCGTTATTGGTACTTGATTGTAGTTAATGAATGGATTATGGATGAATTCTGGACCTTTGAGTAGATATCTTAACGACAAAATCATACGATCCTTGGGGGATGTGGGAAATTTGAAGTCCAGATCACTTGCACCAAAATATGATAATGTATCTACAAAGAATTTCTTTGGTTGAAGTATTTTGGATTCTAGGCTAATTGAATTGCCAAGTACATTCTCGTATGGGTTCTCAAAATCTGTTATACTGACTCCATATAACACCATAGTGGGCTTTAATGAAATCAAATGGTTTATGCTCTGTAATCTATGAGATGGTCTGTCACTCATATCTGCCAAATTATAAATTTCGTATTCAATACCGCTTGATTCCAAATTCTTTTCTACCTGTGTAGAATTAATCGAGTAAACATTACTTGCACCAACAATAAAGATCATTGGTTTATTGATAGTATGTTTTTCATTAGTAATTCCTCTCCAGGATGGGTCATAGATGTACAGGTAAAGATCCATGATTGCATAAAGAGATACTAGAACAATAATTGCTGAACAAAATAAAGAAATTACAATTTTTTTATTCATCATTAAATTACGAGTAGGTTCATGTGTTAATAACCTAATAGAGCTTTCATAACATTAAACTAATAATTTCTAAACAATTCCACATTATGTATCAATATGAAACAATGATCTAATTATCAGCGTAATATGCAATCGATTACTTTGTTCTGTAATTTCGTGGGAATTTGTGGGTATAACGGTAAAGAAATTATTTCATCGTATACTTTTCTAGAATTTATTAACTTGTCATAAATTTTGGCTTTTCTTTTGATAATTGTAAACTTATGAAGAGGTTTGTAATGAACAGATGTCCTTATGCCCATCTTTAGCAATTTTTCAAATAACTTGTCTCGGTTTATCTTTGCAGTATTCTTTATTTTTAAAATATACAAATGACAGGAATCATCTTTTGTGATGATTGGCGTGCTGAGCCATTCTATTTTTTGGAATTTGTTATTATAGTATTCACAAACGCGTCTCCTTCTATCGTTCACGCTTTCAAGTCTTTCTAATTGACTCAGGCCTAATGCCGAGCGCATCTCGTCTATTCTATAGTTATATCCAGCGTCAGTTACATCGTATTCCCATGGTTTACCTTTTGTGTATCTCTGTGCAAGTGATTTCATTATTCCATGGTTTCTAGCTCTTTGAACATACTTTGCAATCTTTTGTGAATTAGTAGTGACCATTCCACCTTCGATGGTTGTAATATTTTTTGTTGGATAAAAGCTAAAACATCCAGCATCGCCGAACGTGCCTACATGTTTTCCAGCAAATCTGGTTCCTAATGCATGAGCACAATCTTCAACTATGAATAAATCATGTTTTTTTGCAATTCGCTTTATCTCTTTCATGTTACATGATTTTCCAGCAAAATGAACTGGAATGATTGCTTTTGTTCTTGATGTTACGCTTTTTTCAATTGAGTCTGATGAAATATTCATATCGTTTTCATTTACATCTGCAAGAACTGGTGTTGCACCAGTAAGTATTACCGAACTTGCAGTTGCAACAAACGTCATATCTGGAATTATGACCTCGTCGTTTTTTCCAATTCCTAGCGCCTTTAATGATAAATGCAACGCCGATGTGGCATTTGATACTCCAATCGCATATCTGGAATCTGTGTATGATGCAAATTTTACTTCAAATCTTCTCAGAATAGGACCATCAGTAAGCAGTGGGGATTTTAGGGCATTAAAAACAATTTTCCTGTCTTTGTCAGTTATTTCTGGTGCAAAAAACGGTACTTTGATTGAATCATTAAAAGCGTCTTTTATCGTCAATTAGAAGAATTTTTCAATTCTATAATTTATCTATTGAGTATATCTTTGTAAATTTCAAGCGTATTTTGTGTCATTTTGTTTGAATTGCATATCTCTTGCACAAGTTTATGGCCAGCCTGCCCCAACTCGTTTTTCATTTTGGTATCGTCAAGAAGTTTCAGTATTGCTTCCGCTAGTTCTTTGTGATTGTCAGGCGCAACCAAAATCGCATTTTCTCCATTAGTTAACGTGTGCGGTATGCCATGAGCAGTTGTACTTATTACAGCTTTTTTGAAAGCAAAGCCTTCAAGCGGCGTTAGTGGAGAAAGCTCCCATCTGGATGGCAAAACCAAAAACTCGCATGCCTGATAGGCTGATATTACATCCATTCTTGGAGGTTTTCTTATAACCATTACAACATCTTCAATTCTCAATTCTTTGATCATCTGAAACATTTTTTCCTCAAATCCAAAATCCACTCCCATTATCACCAATCTTGTCTTTGATTCTCTTAGCTTGTCAGATATGCTTTCACAGGATTTGAGCAGTATGTCGATGCCTTTTACTAAGCTAAATCTACCAACAAACAAAATGAATCGCTCAGAAATGGAATATTTTTCCTTAAAATTTATCGAAGACGAATAAAGATTTTCTAAACTAATCCCGTTTCTAACTATTGTAATTTTAGATTCGTCTGTAAATTCTAAAAAAATATCTTTTTCGTATTGATTTGCAACAGAAATTTTTGCAGCCTGTCTTATTACAAATTTTACCATCTTATCCTGTAGTGTATATGCTAATTTTCTTGTTATACCTTCTTGCAGATCTGGATGAGTCGTCAATCCACCTTGGTCTGATATAACTAATGGTATTCTGAATTTCTTTGAAATCAGTGCCGCTATGAATGATTGAAAGCTCCTGATTCCAATAGTGTGGATTATGTCAGGTTTGTTCTTCTTCAGCTGAAAATACATGTCTGGATTTACAAAAAATAATTTGAATGAAAACCACACATGCGTGCGATTTATTTTAAATCCTTGATGTGTTTCAAGCCGTGGTAAATCTTTGTTAAAAGTACTGACATTGTTTGCAAAATCTAGATCTGTTGTGTAAATTGTGACGTCATGTCCAAGCTTTGCTGATTCTCTGGCTATGTCTACGCAGAGAAATAGAATTCCGCCGAACTGTGTAGCTGGCAATGACGCTGGACAAACTAGAGCGATTTTCATATCTGGTATCTACTCGAAATCTAATCCAAAGGTGATCATAGAAAAAGATTCTTTATGTGTTATCAGCATGCTCATCTTCGTGCGTATAAAATCCCCATGGTGTATGTCGTCTCTACTTTTGCCGTTCTAAAAGAGAATTTTTTCAGCTTGTTCATCATATCGTCTAGCAGTTTTTGTTTGACATCTGCTAAATGATACTCCATGCAGATTTTTCTAATTTTAGTATAATACGAATCCGGCAAAGACTCCATAATGTGATATTCTTCTCCCTCGCAGTCCATTTTCATAAAATCGCATTGTTCAATGGAATTCAAATCAAAGATGTTTTGCAACGAAACTGATTCAACTTCTATTTTTTTTGAACTTGTATGGTGCATGCTGTGACCGGATTGATCCTCATTTAGATAAATTGTGACAGTTTTGTTTTCTGCCGATACCGCTTTATTGTTTGTAATTATGTTTGTAATCTTATTCAGCTCAACATTTGACACCAAAACATCAAAGTTCTCTTTAATTGGTTCAAAACAAAATATCTTCCCTGACTTACAAAATTGCGATGCATACAGCGCAAACAATCCTATATGAGCTCCGATGTCTATGATCGTATAGTTATTCTTAATCTCAAAGCCTTGTTTTCTGTATTCTTCTACTAGCCAAACATTAATGAACGCCATAAGATCTGTTGAATTTGTTCTTAGTTTCACTTTGATTCCACTACGTATCTCTAGTATTGCATAGTCAGTTCTTATTTTATGGAAATAAAGATCAACAAATGTTTGCCAGTTTTTAATGACCTGAATCGCCTTAAGTAATATGATAATTTTTTTTACTATTCCTACGCTCAATTATAACCTGTTCTATTATTGTTTGATTAAATAGATAACGTCATGCACTATGAATTTTTAACTAACTGTTGAACTGCATTAACGTAATGAAAATTATGATTACTGGCGGCGCCGGTTTTATCGGAAGTCATCTTTGCGACGAATTTGTAGGAAAAAATGATCAAGTTATTGTACTGACAAGGGCTTCTACCAACCTAGATAGAATATCCCATTTGCTTGATAAAATTACACTGGAACAAGTGGATGTAACGAATTACGATGAATTAGGGAAAATAATAGAAAAATACAAACCGGATGTCATTATTCATCTGGCTGGCGAGACATCGCATTCTAAATCCTTTGAAAATCCACTGTATGATCTTGATGTCAATACTAAATCCACTCTATTTATTCTTGAAAAAATAAAACAACTTGATCTCAAATGCAGATTTGTACTTGGTAGTACTTTCATTGTGGTTGGAAAACCCATGGCTTTACCTGTGAATGAAGGGAGTATTTGCAATCCGACTACGATTTACGGCGCAAACAGACTAGCAAGTGAAGTATACTGCAAAATATATCATAATGTATTTGGTTTGGATACAATTTCTTTTAGAATCACAAACTCGTTTGGACCAAGGGAGCAGTATGTGCCTAACAAAAACGCAGTAAACTTTTTGATTTACAAAGCATTCATAGGAGAAGAGATCACCATCTTTGATAAAGGCAATTTCTATAGAGATCTGGTATATGTAGACGATGTTGTGTCTGCAATAATGACAATAACACAAAAGGGCAAATCTGGCGAGCTTTATTGGATTTCCTCTGGAAACAAAACATGGTTTTATGATCTAGGAAACTGGCTTGAGGAATTTACCAAATCCAAGGTAAAGTATGTCGAATCTCCGCAATATACAAAAAAAGTTGACGTAGGGAATTTTGTAGTAGATAACTCAAAATTGCGTTCGCTTGGCTGGGAAATAAAAACACCAATAAAAGATGGCATAAAAAAAACTCTAAACTATTTTGGAACGCTAAAATAACTTAATTTTGGTTGATATATTTTTCAAATGATGTAAACTGGAATTCCTTCATCAGCTTGCCCATTTTAGACATGGCTTTGTGAAGATTATGATATGTGATGAATCTGTCTCCAAACGGAAGGGGCACCATAGGCATGTGCTCTGGAGTAAGCTCCCATGAATGAATGTAAAAAGTAGCTGGAATTTTCTGAATTTCGTATTGTTTTATTGCTTTTTCAATGACACCTAACGGCAAAACTCGTAGATAAAATCCCCCACCAGCAGGAATTTTTTTACCAAAGAACTTGGTCACCATTAAAGGAAATTCCAAAATTTTTGCATCAGAACTGTTCTGATTTACCGAATCTGAGGAAATCCTATATGGTTTTGTATCTGCATTAGGAATTCCATACAATTTCGTTTTTGCTGGCACTACACTGCTATCGTACACGTATCCATTTTCATCTAATGTGTCGATTGCCCATCCTGTTTCTTTATTTAATGAAAAAGTAGGCGCCCTGAATCCTATGGACTTTTTGTTTGTAATGTATGCAAATTCTTTTACTTCTTGGGAAAACTCGTCCTTTGTCATCGCGTTTAATCTTTTGTGGTGCATAGTATGAAATGCAATTTCGTGGCCGTTTTCTACTATTTTATCTCGAATCTCTGGTTTGAATTCTAAAATCTCGCCTACAATAAAAAATGTTGCAAATGTTTCATTTTTCCGTAACCAGTCTATTATCTTGTCAATTCCATTGTATATCTGCGGTGTTTTTTTAGTAGATTCTAGATGTGGTTGTATTAGCTCAGGGTGATACCATTCCTCAAAATCTATTCCTAAAAGATTCAGAACAAATCACCGTCTAATGCTCAATTTTCTTTACTATTCTTGCTGGATTTCCGACAACTACGCAGTAATCTGGTATATCTTCAAAAACAACACTTCCCACACCAGCTATCGAATTTTGGCCAATTGTTACGCCAGCTGTAACTATGCATCCTGGAAATAGTATGGCTCCTGATTTTATCGTCACAGGTGCAACCTTTCGTGGATAGCCATTTTCTTTCAAAAATAGATTTGTAGTCGGGTTTGCATGAGCAAAAATCATTACATTGCTGCCTAATGTAACATTGTCCCCAATGGTGACTAGATGGGGATAAAGCAGATCAATTAGCACATATGGGGAAATATGGCATCCATTACCGATTCTCACACCTCTTGATCTTTGCAAGCTTGTTGCTAAATTAGAAAATGGTGTAGAGTGTGCAATTGTGTGCAATATCCAAGTTCTAGCAAATTTACATCGTAATCGAAATCTGCCAAAAGAGCCAGTATATCCATAATATTCCATAAGCTCCCGTTCGTTCATAGAAAAGGCATCATGATCCGTGTTTTTCATAACCATAGCACAAATCTTTTACAATGCCTAAAACCTTTCTGAGAAAAAATACTTGTCTGCTTTGTTGGGATTAATGCAAATATGCTTGTGTTTAGCTATCGTTTAGTATAGAGTTCTTTGCTTTTTTACTCAGTTTCGATAATAATGAATTAAAAATCCTGCTGCCAAAACCCCCACTGACATTTTTTGGAACAAATATCTCGTCTGGAAATGTCTTTACTATCTCAGAGTCGGGGACTATTTTTTTGGATTCCAATTCTTGATATTTTTCAACAATGTATTTTTTATTTTTCCTAATGTCTAGCTCTGCTCGAATTTTTGTACCTAGAAATCCCTTTGATAAATAAAATAACCAGATCATGAACTCTGCCTGTCTCAAGTATGGTTGCATTTTCTTGTAGGTATCTTTGGAATAATGTGTCAAAATACAGTATTTTCTGTTTCTTTCTAACCAGTAGAATTTTTTTGAACTCCATTTCAAGCTATAACTTTCAGCATGATATATTGTAGCAAATGGTACATAGTAGGATTTGATACCCAAGCGTGCTGCTCTCCAGCCCAAATCCAAATCATCATGATACAAAAACAAAAATGAATCTAGCAATCCAATTTTCTTCAAGACTTGTTGTGATGTGAACAGGCACGTTCCTGAAGCATATCCTATTTGTTCGATCTTATTTCTTTGTGCAGAGTCCACAACTCCTTTGTCTCTCGCAAAGCCGAACCCAAAAAGATGAAGCATGTTGCCTGTGCTCTGCAAGATATTTTTTTCGTAGAGGGAAATTATTTTTGGTTGGTATAATCCGTCACCATGTTTTTTGTATGCCAAAACAAGCTCTGTTATACAATCGGGGGTTACTATGGTATCTGGGTTTAATATTATGATGAATTCGCCATTTGCAGCTCTTATTCCAACATTATTTCCCTCACAATACCCTAAATTTTGTTTATTCTCAATTAGTTTGATCTTGTCGAATTTCTCTTTGCATTTCTTATGGCTCTGATCTACTGATGCATTATCAACTACAATTACTTCGATGTTATCATATGCTGTCTTGAAAACTGATTCGATGCAGTCTAACAGCAGCTTTCCCGCATTATAATTTAAGATTATTATACTCACTAGGGAACTAGTTGACTTGTTTATCAATTTGTAGTTAGATCGAAATCTTTGTTCCTTCCCCTAACAAAAATACCTTGTCCGATGTATCTGATTTTGTGATCTCTGAGTTGAATGCGATTATACTATTTTTAATAATAAAATCTCCACTAATGATACAACCTGGCATTATTATTGAATTTCCAATACTACAATTAGATAGTTTTGAATTGTCGCCTATACTTGTATTTGAACCAATGTTGACGTTAGGGCCAATTTGACAATCCCTGCCAATTATCACAGGCCCTGTGATGACTGTACCTGTTTTTATTGTGGTTCCTTCTCCTACCATGACTTTTCCCTCAATTGTAACCCAATCATCTTTTTTTCCAAAAAAATATGGGCTCATCTTTTCCAAAATGGCCCCATTGGCATGAATAATATCTTCTGGAGTTCCAGTATCCTTCCAGTAATCTGTTATGATATCATATGTTATTTTGTTATTTTCTTTTAGAAGCATGTGTAAGGCATCTGTTATTTCTAGTTCGTTTCTCCAAGATGGTTTTAATCTCTTTATGATATCGAATATTTTATCAGTAAGAAAGTAAATTCCGGTTACTGCAAGATTGGATGGAGGATCTTTTGGTTTTTCCATGATTCGTAAAATCTGATCGTTTTTTATTTCAGCAATTCCAAATCTACTTGGATTATCGACTTCACATAATAATATGGATGCGGCCGCATCAGATCCTTCAAATTTTTTTGCATAATCCGAAATTGGTTTCTGTATTATGTTGTCTCCAAGGAAAACTAAAAACCTGTCTTTTCTTACAAAATCCTCGCATAACAATATGGCATGTGCTATGCCTCTTGGATAATCTTGCTCTACATATGTGATATTTACTCCAAATTTTTCTCCTGTCCCATAATACTCTTTTACCTTGTTTGAGCCAGAGCCGCCGATTATTATTGCAATATCTGTTACACCAGCTTCTATCATTGACTCGAGACAAAATTGTGACATTGGCTTGTTTGCTATTGGTAAAAGCTGCTTAGGCCCAGTGTGTGTTAGTGGTCTAAGTCTGGTTCCATGGCCTCCGTGAAGAATTATTCCTTTCAACAAATATGTCTAAGCAAATGTCTATTTTTCTATTTTGTTCTGCCTATGCTTTTTTCAGAAACGTGTCTTAACCATGAGTTGTTGTTCAGATACCAGCTAATTGTAAAATTTAGCCCTTCGTCGAAAGTGTATTTTGGCTTCCATCTGATCTCTCTCTCAATCTTATCCGTATTCAAACTATATCTAAAGTCATGTCCAGGCCTGTCTCTCACATATTTGATTAGACTAGTCGACTTATTCATGATTTTCAATATCTTCTTAATGATGGTGATATTGTCTATCTCATTGTGGCCTGCTATGTTGTATGAATTTCCTTTCTTTCCTCCTGCAAAGATATTTGCAATTGCATCGCAATGATCAAAGACAAATATCCAATCTCTGACATTTTTACCACTCCCATAAATTGGAATTTTCTTGTTCTGCTTAGCTAGTAAAATCACTTTTGGTATCAATTTTTCAGGAAACTGTCTTGGTCCATAATTATTTGTACATCGTGTAATGATAGAATCTATTCCATATGTTGTATAGTAAGAATTCACAAGTAATTCTGCTGCTGCCTTTGATGCAGCATATGGACTAGATGGATTGAATGCCATTTTCTCAGTAGCACTGCCTATCTTTAAGCTACCAAAAACTTCGTCTGTAGAAATATGAATTAGTTTCTTATCAAATTTCCTTATGGCTTCTAGAATCGTATATGTTCCCATTATGTTTGAATCAAAAAATAGTTTTGGGTTATCAATACTTCTATCCACATGTGATTCTGCAGCAAAATTAAATACCACATCACAATCTTGAATCAATTTTTCAATCTTGGTATTGTTGTTTATGTTGCCTTTGACATACTGGTATCCTTTTTTGTTTGATACTTGTTCGAGATTTTTTTTATTTGATCCTACAAATTCAGCATCAAAATTGACAACTTTGCAATTTGGAAATTTATCAAACAGGTATAAAATGAAATTGCTTCCAATAAAACCCAGTCCGCCGGTAACAAGTAATCTGGTGTTTTCTAACTGAATCATTCTTTTCATAATTAAATCAAATATCAAATATTATTATCAGTATCTGTGAAAATGGCTCAAGCATTAGAAAGCTAAATTAACACTGATTATGTCTTTTCACTGTACCGCTCTTGAATGATGAATCGTTCTCTGTTATACACCTTGATAAGTATGACACCAAAAATATTACAGACAAACACATCAATGGTTCGCTGACGGTTGTATGGCGTGATTGGGATGATATAATTAAAAATCATCCAAAAATGGTATATGTGACATCAGTCTTGCCTAGAGAAATAAAAGGGCCTCACTTACATACCAAACGTTCGAGTTACTTTACTTGCATACATGGAAAAGTTGTCTTTGTAATCCGAGACAATAATGCAAAATATCATGAAATCATTACAAGTTCGGACGATCCCATGTTAATACATGTACCAAAAAACGTTGCATCTGCCCATATGAATCTGGCAAATGAGACATCTCGAATTCTCACTCTTGCTGATATAGCATGGCGGCCCAATGATAATGAGATGACGGATGTTATCTTTGATAAATATGACTGGACAAAATGGAAGGGTTCGGTTAAATGAGTTATTTGACTCGTGAATATCTTATGTAAATAAACATGACATTTTGGCATCAAATCAAGAATAAAATCGGCAAAACAAGAGACCTCGTAGCTCTCGGATCATCTGATCTTATTGGAAATGGTATTACATCAATTCTGTGGCTCTATATTGCATCTATTTCCCATACTGCTAACTATGGAGAGCTTCAATTAATAATTAGTATAGCTGGAACTGCATATCTGTTTTCACTGTTTGCGACTCCGACTGTGATGACTGTTTATGCGTCTAAAAATTTTAAACTAGATTCAACGCTAACTTTCATAACGCTTCTTGGAACGCTGGTGTCGGCAACTGTTGTCTCTTTGTTGTTTTCAAGAATTGATATAGGATTTCTTGTTTTAGGATTTGTCATGAACGATCTTGCTACTTCATATTTAATTGGAAAAAAAGAATATTCTAAATATACAAAGTATGTGATATCTCAAAAATCAATATCGCTCATTCTATGTATTTTACTATATCAAAAATTTGGAAATGCTGGAGTAATTTATGGATTAACCATTTCCTATCTCCCATTTGTAAAAATTATCTATGCCATTTTTAAAGAAACAAAAATCAACTTTGCTGAAATAAAATCTAGAATAGGATTCATAATCAATAATTATTTAATTAGTTTAGCAAGTGTGTTTAGAAGTCAGCTTGATAAAATATTGATTGGTTCAGTTTTTGGATTTTCATTATTAGGAAATTATGCCCTCGCATCTCAAATATATGCAATTTTCATGATACTGCCTAACATTCTAACAAAATTTCTTCTTCCGGAAGAGGCACGAGGAAAATCCAGTAAAAGATTCAAAAAATATACCATGATTATTGGCATATTGATTTCTCTTTTTGGAATTTTAATATTGCCACAGATTATTCCAATTGCATTTCCAGCATATACTGATACCATTGAAATTATTAAAATAACAAGTTTGGGAATTATTCCAGCTACATTAAGTCTGATTCTATCTACGGAATTACTCGGGATGGAAAAAAGTAAACATGTATTGATCGCAAGGTGGATATGGGCTGGTACTGTTATTGGAGGAATTTTTTTCTTGGGACAATTTTATGGAATCTTAGGATTATCTTCAGCACTGGTTTTATCTACTGTTTTTTATGACATCTATCTTCTCATAGTAAAGTTTTACACAGGACGAAAATTAGTGTAGATATGAAACATGTCCAAGAAAAATACCGATGAAAATTCATACGAGCATGAAAAAGAATTGAATGATTCTAATTATGTGATGTTGGTTGATTCAACAACAACAATTGATGTTATTAAAAAAATTCTTCAACAAGAAAAAATAAAGGAAATAATTTCATTTGATTACGAATCTCACAAATTACTAAAACAGAGTAATATTCCTCATGTGATATCTGATAATTTTTCCTCAAGAAATGAACTGATTGAGATACAAAACAATTGCTATGAATATGTAAAATGGTTTGAAGATGATAAGATCAAACAGTTAACTGATTATGATGGTGTAAATCTAGGGCTATTAATTCAAACAGAGTTAAACTACTTCTTAGTTCAATTCGTTAAAAAATTTTTTGAAATAGCAAAAGTTTTTACCAAAAATAATTCTGCTACGTTTTTCACATCTCCAACTTTATTTGAATCTATTAAGATTCATACTAATTCTGTTATAAAGATTAATTCTGAAAATAATATTGGTTCTTTTTACTATGATACGCTTAAAATTCCGTTAAAAATAGGTGAGCGTACTATAACGTTGCGTCTCTCAAAAAATCAATTTAATATATTAAGAAAAATATCTGATTCAATATCAGGTCTGCTAAGTAATTATCGACTTGACAAAAACAAAAAAACAATATTGCTAGTAGAATTCAATCCACTTCGTTTCAAAAAATTTTTTGAAAATCTATCTACTGTACCTCTTAACTTTCTAATGATTAATAGACAAAAACCAGCTATTTGGAATTTCAGCTCGTTTTCTATACTAAGAAGATCTGGATGTGGCATCATAAGCACAAATTCTATGTCTGATAAAATTACTAAAAATCGAATAAAGGAAAAACTGCCAGGGGTTAACTCTCAAATCCAATCGATGTGGAAATATGATGACTTTTTCCGATCTTTCTTCTCTATGAGAGGGATCTCTTTTTGGGAAGCATTAAAGCCATTTTTCAAAGATCTTTTTACAAAAAGAGCGTTAGAATCAATATCTGAAATTGAAATGGCAAAAAGGATCTTTGAAAAACACAAATTTGATTCTATATTGATCTGGTCAGAAATTGGTCCAATCGAACAAATACTAGTAAAGCTTGCAAAAAGATCAGGAATTAAAATTATTTTATTACAGCACGGTCTTTTCTATGACTCCGAATCTGTAGGAGCAAATAATATGAATAAATTTCAGGGAATCTATCCTGTTGATGCTGATAGGTATGTTATATGGGGTAAAGTAGAAGAAAAAAATCAAATTAAACATGGAACACCAATGGAAAAACTCATGGTTTTGGGTAGTCCATTATATGATGAAATTCCTGATGTTGAGAAGGAAGATAATTTACATGACTACATTTTACTCGCTACTTCTGGACCTGTCAAAGAAAATGCACTGGATCTAACTATTGAAACAATAGAAAAAAACCAACAAACAATAAAAAAAATTTGTGAAGTCATCACAAAAATGAATAAAAAACTGATAATAAAGATCCATCCTTCTCCAGATGAATTTGATCCTAGTGATATGGCAAAAGAGATTAGTCGAGATATAATCGTGACAAAAACAGGTGATATAGGCAAACTGACTAGATCTTGCGATGTTTTCATTGTCGTGGATGCATCAACAGTTATTCTTGATGCACATTTGTTGAAAAAACCAGTGATATCCGTGTTAGTAAAAGACAGTGATTATGGAGTTCCATCCGTTTTAAACCAATCATGTCTCTTAACTGATATGAATAATTTTGAAATAACTCTGAAAAAAGTACTGACTGATGAAGATCTTAGAAAAACCATGATTGAAAAAGGTACAATATATGTGAATGAATATTTAGTAAATCAAGGTACGGCATCAACAAACCTACTCAAATTTCTTAATACTGTTTGATGTTAATCTGAAATATGACTAAGAGTTATCGTAGTTAGTTTTTTCTATGTTGTGTGCTTTATCTTTAATCAAGTTTCCATCTTTATCCGTCTTGAATAATGCCTTATTTGTAAATTTATCACAAATTGCGTAAAATTCTTCTTCTGTTAGATCAGCATCTCTTAAAAACTCGTCTAGATATTTTGTGGGTATTTTTCCCTCATATTGTTTGACCAATTTTAGACCCTCCTGACGTGTCATGCGATCATATCTAATTTCAATAGAGGCATGATCAGTTGCTCTACCAAAACCATATTTTAGAAATTTGAAATAATCATGAAATACTGTGTATTTTACATCGAGATTCTCCCAACTATCATATGTTCCTTCTTTTAACTCTCTCTCTTCACTAAATCCTAATCCTTTCACTAATTCCAACAACTTGAAAATATCCCATTTTATGAAATGACCCAGAAATATTCCAGTCACTCCAACTTTTTTTATTTCCTCATCGGATGGATATAGATAAGGTTTCATATTTTTTAATGAAAATCCATGTTTTGTCATATCTTGCGGTTTAACTTTATCTAAAAAGTAACCCCCATGTCTTTCATTCCATTCCCTATCTAGATAAGGAGTAGAACTAACTTCATCGGATCCTCCGTACTCCATCTGGGGATTTTCTCCCCAGATGATGAGAGGTATGTTATACCTTACTGCTATCTGAACAGGGACTGTAAAAATTCCGATATGTTCTGGCCACTGAAAATCACCAAGTTCTCTCAAACCGAACTGTGCCATCTTTCTATAAGTGATTGGATCCGCAGTGAATTCAATACAATCAACTCCTAGATTCTTCAGGTTTTCAATATTCTTTCTTCCAATTTCCGTAAAGTCATGTGGATGAAAGTTAACTAATAATGGATTTAGTCCAAATTCTTCTTTTATTACATGTGTCTGATAATGTGAATCCTTCCCACCGCTAACCGGTATGATGCAGTCATATGTTGTATCGTCTTTGCTTTTGTATTTCTGTAGTATTCTTTCAAGTTCTTTCCTTCTCTGATCCCAGTCAATTTTTTCTTTCATTCTGGACCATCTACACGCATCACAAATGCCGCCCTCATCAAATTTTAGCTGGGGCTTGGTATCTGGATAAAGACAATTTTTACAATACCTAATCATAAATTTATTAAAACTATTCTTGTTAACTATAATAATTTTATGTTAAGATTTTTCCTATGTGATTAGAATGACACGATTATAATTTCAACTTGAAATATTCTGTTGTTGATGACAAAAACTATTTCCAGATTATGCGTAAATTTCTGATATATTGTCGTGTACTATATCTTGGCAAATTATTAATGTTGAATATACTTTATATGTAACCCAAAAAGTCAAATTCTGATAAACTAAATCTGATAATCTAAAATGAAACAAATCATAAGACAAGTACTTCAAAATTTGGGTCATATAATAGCGGGTTATGATCGTAATCTTGCGCATCAGTTAAGAAAACACTCCGTCCTAGATTCTGTTAACTATATCAAAGAAACTATTAATTATGATTTTGTGGTTGTTGAGAAAAAATTAGATATTTTTCCATTTGCGCTTTCTAGATTAAATGAAGGCTGTATCTGTGAATTTGGAGTTTACAAAGGTGAAACCATTAATTATATGGCTAGTTTAACACCGAAAAGAAAAATTTTCGGTTTTGACTCATTCCAAGGATTGCCTGTTGACTGGGAAACTCCAAAAGAAAGTTTTGTTACTCCAGTACCACAAGTTAAAGAGAATGTTAAATTATTTGTTGGATGGTTTCATGACACGATTCCAAAATTTTTAGAGGAAAACCAAGACAAAATAGCTTTTGTAAATGTAGACTGTGATGTCTACGAATCGACAAAAACGGTTCTTGAATCGCTAGACAGTAAAATAACAAATAAAACGCTCATGTATCTAGATGATTATTTTGTAAAACTAAACTGGCAAAACAATGTGTTTAAAGCATTTCAAGAATTTATAAAAAATACTAAGAAATTTTCGATATCTGGCAATTACTGGGACTGGTGGTGTTCTAGTTCAATTTGAATCTAAAGAATAAGTTTGAAAACTATGAATATTGAGAGAAAAATATCTATCGTCTAAACAATTCTTATGTGGCCATTGTAATGATGTGCGAATGCGGAGATTAATGATATTTGTATTTATTGTCATCTCTTAACGATTTAATGTATCCTTCATCCATTATGTAGTTTTTATTAATATCTGCAATCTCTGGTTCATTTTTTAATATTTCTAAAATATCTTTCATTAGAATAGGTGATCTTTGTATTCTTCTAATGATTGCTCTGACAAACTCTAAATCCTGCTCTCTATCAACAGTCCATCGTAGATTTGATATGTTTTCTTGATTTGTTATGTTAAATATTCTAAATTTATCTGGATTATTGTAGAAGTATGGTGTAACATGTTCTGTCTCTGAAGGTTTTTTTGCCTCATTCCATGCTTTTTCTAGTGCTCTAAATGAGAAAACCTCAACTTCTGTACCTTGCGGAAATGATCTAGGCTTACAATTTGAGACATAATCATAATTTCCATCATTAAATTTTTTTATCGCATCATCAATTAAAGTCGGATCGATTAATGGATTATCACACGTAATTCTGACTATTGTTGAGACTGAAAAAGATCTCGCGCATTGATAATATCTGTCAAGGCAATTCTCAGTACTACCTCTAAAGAAATCAATCGAGTTTTTTTTTGCAAAATCAACAATTATCTGATCTTCTGTAAGCTCTGTTGTAGCAATGATTATTTTCTCTGAGAGTTTACTGTATTTTATCTGATTAATAACATAGTAAATGAGTGGGTTTGATCCGTCTACGGATAACATAACTTTTCCAGGAAGTCGTGTTGAACCTAATCTTGCTTGTATTATACAACCAATCATAATTCAAATTCCACTCATGTCATATTTAGTTAAATCGTCTTCTACAATTTTGACTATATGATGTAACATAAATTCATTTATCGAATAAAACTAATAATTAATTCTGAATCTTTCTTACTAGATAAAATGCTTCTGCATTTTTACATCCTGATACAGAACCCCATCTTTTTGCTATTACAGATATCGATTCAAGAGACCTGGGGTGAGGAAATTTTTGTAGTTCGTTTTTGTATTGTTGAAGTGCCCTTAATTTGAATTGAATTTCTTTGTTTATATCTACAAAGACGTTGGGAGAAAATGTGGAAGGAAAATACCATTCAGTTGAAGATGGTACCTCAAAGCAGAGAACCTCTTTTACGTTTTGGTTTTTCTTCGGTCTTGTTGCAGTGAGGGTGGCAAAATAAAGTGCACGATGATCAACATTGATATCAAATTGTGAATGTGTATAGATAGTATCTGGCTTGTATGACTGGATTATTTCTTCGATCTTTTTTGTTATTTGTAAGTTAGACACAGTATCCATTTCGTTATCTGGGAAGATTTCAAACTGAACATCTTTAACTCCCAATATTGCAGAGGCATTTTTTGCATCTTTTCTTAGCCTAAGTATTTGTTCATTGATTTTTTTTAGAGTTTGATCATCAACCTCATATTCTGTGGAATTTTTGTAGTTAGTAGATCTTCTAGACGATATTCCAGTTGCCATAATAACAATTTTTACATCATTGCCATTTTTTGTTAGTTTTTTTATTGTACCTCCCATCCCAAGAACTTCATCGTCGGGATGTGCAACAATTACAAGATGTTTCATACTATCTGACCCTCAAAATTCAAATTCTTCCCATCGTATTTAGCTGCTTTGAACAGGACTCTTCGTTTTCCTATTTTTATGAAAGCATTTGGATAAGGATCGCCTAACATTCTAATGAAATTATACAAGTATGATTTTGAAAAGTTAAGATGTTTCAGCTCGCTTTCTTCAGGTTTTCTTCTTTTGTACACTGTAGGTGTACCCATTTGTTTTTTCACTTTGTATTTTCCAGCAATTATCTTAATAATCATTTCATAATCGTTTTGTTGCATTCGTGAAAATATATTATCTATTGAGCCAGCAAGAGAAAGAGGCTGTTGTAGTAGTATGTCGCCCACATCGATCTTTTCCGTCATTATGAATGCAGTAGTTTTTGTTTTTTTTACACCTCTCACTATTTGATTCTGTATGGGACTGCCTCCTCGGAATTTGGGTAGATTTGATTCATGGAAGCATATGCATTTGTAGTCAGTGAGTATTTCAGTTGGAACAATCCATGACCAGTCTGGAAAGAAGATGATTTTTGGATTTATTTTTTTAATGTTTTTGTATGTAAGTTTTTGTTTGTCATGGATTAGCACAAAGTTGTATTTTTTAGCTAGTCGTCGATACAGCTCAAGTGCATATTTTCTATATGCACATATTACATAGGTCACATCTAGATTAAAAAAAAATATCTTTTTAGGGTTGCTACTAGGTTATAGATCATGATTGAGGGAAAGTACGTGAATTTGAGATCGCTAGAGGAAGAAGACTTGAGTACCCTCAAAAAATGGCGAAACGATAAGGCAAACAGAATACACACGAGAGAATACAGGCTACTTAACATGATTAATCAAACAGACTGGTTTGAGTCAATACATAGAGAAAATCCGCCCAAAGTCATAATGTTTGGAGTCACAAGTAAGAATGGAAGACTTGTAGGGGTATGTGGTCTCACATATATTGACTGGAAAAACAAACATGCTGAGATTTCTATAATTCTTTCATTGGTAAATTGGCAAAAAACAAAGGAGGCCAAAGATACGATCAATTTGTTGATGAATTATGGTTTTGGGGAGATAAACATGCATAGATTATGGGTAGAGATATTTGCTACAATTCCTCAGAACATAAGACTTTTTGAGGAAATGAAATTTGTAAGAGAAGGAATTTTGAGAGATAATCTATGGCGTGGCAACAAATGGCACAACTCGTTTATTTATTCAAAATTATCAAATGAGAAGATCAATGAAAAATAAAATCAAATTGTTTGAGCCCATCTATGATGGTCAGGAAAAACGAGCCATACAAGAGGTGCTGACAAGCGGATTCTGGGCATCTGGAGCTGGAACCGGCAATGTAGGGATTTTTGAAAAAAAATTTCAGCAATACGTAGGTTCAAAATCATGTGTAGCAGTTAGTAATGGTACTGCGGCATTACATTTGGCCCTAACTATTTCAGATATTAGGGGAAAAGAAGTAATCTTACCATCACTTTCGTTTGTTAGTACAGCACATGCTGTTGTCTATAACGGCGGAAAGCCAGTTTTTGTGGATGTAGATCCAGATACACTGTGTATTGATCCACAAAAAGTAATAGAGGCAACAAATAACAAAACAGCTGTGATTTTACCGGTGCATTTTGCCGGCATGCCATCAGATCTGTCAAAATTATCAAAGATTGCAAAGGAAAGCAAATGCATGCTAATAGAAGATGCAGCTCATGCATCAGGTGCAGTCTTTAACAATAAAAAAATTGGGGCTCATGGTGATCTAGTCTGCTTTAGCTTTCATCCAGTAAAGAATTTAGCAATGCCTACGGGAGGATTAATCTCAATTAACCATAAAAAATACAGAGAAATCCGAGATATTCTATTGTCAAGGCGCTGGTGTGGAATAACCAATAGAAGAGAGACATTTTATGACGTCAAAGAGGCAGGATGGAATTACTACATGAATGAGTTTTCTGCAGCAATAGGTCTTGTCCAGCTGAAGAAATTAGACAGACTAAATTCTATAAGAAAAAGTATTGCAAAAAGATACAGTAAAGAGATTAAAACAGAAAGAAAAATGTTATACGATGAAAATTGTTCGTATCATTTCTATTGGATACTCGTAAGAAATAGGCCCAAATTTAGAAAAATGATGAATGAGGCAGGCATAGAAACAGGCACACATTACAGACCAATACACACCATGTCAATGTACGAGAATAAAACAAAGCTTGAAGTTACTGAGAAAATCGGTAATGAGATAGTAGTATTGCCTACACATCCTAATTTGTCTGATGGTGATGTTAACAGAATAATCTCGACTGTCAATAGTTTTGTGAGATGACCTTAATATATCCAAATGAAACAAAGATCAGTGAAATTAAGATCAGTGAAATTAAGATCAGTAAGGAAATCCGATCTAGAAATCATACGAGATTGGAGAAATTCCCAAGATGGTAGAGAATTTAGCACCCAATTTACATTATTGAATATGAAAAATCAGAGAAAGTGGTTCATAGAGATTTCCAAAGAAGAATCACTAAGGAAAATGTTTGTAATAACTGTAAAAGGTGGCAACCCTATTGGTGTATGCGGTCTCATCAACATAGACAAAGAGAACAAATCTGCAGACGTAGCAATCATTTTGGGAGAAAAAAATCAGAGAGGCAAGCATTTTGGTTCTGAGTCACTGAAATTGTTAGTTAATTATGGATTCAAAAAATTAAAACTTCATAGGATTGGGGCAGAAATATTCGAATACAACAAAAGATCGGTTAACCTGTTTGAGAAATTGAATTTCAAGCTTGAGGCAACAATGAGAGACAGGCTATGGCGTGAGGGAAAATGGTGGGACGTATACTTGTATTCAATTTTATCAGACGATGTAAATCAACTATGACACACAGTCGCGTAGTGTGATTCCCTCTCCATTACGAATATTCCTTCGCGATTTTTTACCTTCAATTGATAATACAAATCGTGCTTCTGCCCCCCTTTTTTGATTGCCAGGCCTTAGAATCTCCATATTCTGTCCGAGTCTAAAAACATCTCCTTTATGAATAGGCATTGTAGCCTGAACAGATCTTACTGCAAATCTTCTCAGTTCGGTTTCATCTGGGAGAATTTTTTTTTCACCAGAACCAACAGTTTTTTCGGCTGCTCTAACAGAGCGGATCATGTTTTTGAGCTCAGTTGGCTCTAGTGCAAAGAAATGATCCGGACCATCAAGATGTTTGTCAACGGTAAAGTGTTTTTCTAGGATAGTTGCGCCAAATCCAATCGCAGTAAGAGGAGCTACTAGAGGATCAATACTATGATCAGATAAGCCAACTGGAATAGAGTATTTCTTCTTAAATTTTGGTATCACTGAAAGATTCATGGATTCTAGCGGTGCCGGATATTTGGCGGTGCATTGTAATAACGCAATTTGCTTTGCACCATTCTTTTTTAGTGTTTTTATTGCAAATTCAATTTCCTTGTTTGTGCTAGCACCGCTTGAAATTATTATTGGTTTTTTTGTTTTTGCCAAAAATTTTAGTAGAGGAATATGATTGATCTCATACGATGCAATCTTGTGAATACTTACGTATTTGTCAACAGCTCGTGCATCACGAATGGAAAATGGAGTCGACATGAAAAGAATATTTTGTTTCCTACAATAGGAGCTCAATATTTTTAGCATTTTGTACGGCATAGCATATTCATCAAAAATTTCTGTTATTGTTTTGGTAATTCTGGATTTTGAAAGGTATTTACTCTTTCCCGCATTTGAAACATATACCCCTCTTGCATTGTATGTCTGAAACTTTATCGCATCAGCTCCACACTCTGCTGCAACTTTGATTAGCTTTTCTGCTCTGCGAAGATCATCTTTGTAACTACCTACTTTCCAATTAGAACCTGCTTCAGCAATGATAAATATGCGCCTAGGGTCGTTTAGGATGGTTTTGACAGTTCTCATAATCTAGATTGTAAAATATTTGAATAAATGTTTTGTATTGAATTTATACTGCCAATGACTTTATTGTGTTGACTAATTCTTTTTTAGGTATCTTTTCGACTTCATCGGATGAATATTCAACCAAGTTTTCAACTTTACTTATGTTGTGGTATGCAGATTTGATCTCATTGTCGTGAAACAGTGGATATAGTGGATTGGCAACAAGATACATATCCTTGTATTCCCACGCGTATCTCATTTCTTCTCTGTTTATCAGTGACTCGTGAAGCTTTTCTCCCGGTCTTACTCCAATAATTTCTTGTTCGGTCTTGCCAAACATTTCTTGAAGTGCATCTATCAGATCTATAATTGAATATGCTTTTAATTTTGGAACAAAAATCTCTGATCCTTGACCCAATTCTGTAGCTTTTAGAATAAAGTCCAAAGCTTCATCCATAGTTATGCTGAATCTAGTCATCTGTGGATCTGTTACGGTGATCTTTTTGTTATTCTTGATTTGTTCTATTATCTTTGGAACTACCGAACCGCTACTTCCAAGTACATTTCCATATCGTAGAGCTATGAATCTTGTTTGATATCTTTCTTTATTCAGGAAATTATTTGCTGTGACAAAGAGTTTTTCCATTAGTAACTTTGTTGCACCGTAAGTATTGAGTGGCGAAACGGCTTTATCTGTTCCAACACAAACTGCTTTTTTCACATTTGTTTTTATGCATGCGTCAATAACGTTCTGTGATCCAATGACGTTTGTTTTTATGGCTTCAAAAGGATTGTATTCTATCTTTGTTACATGTTTTAGTGCAGCTGCATGAAAAACAATATCTACATCTTCAAGAGCTCTCTCCAATCTATGATAGTCTCTTATATCACCAAGAAAAAAACGCAGTCTACTGTCGTTAAATTGTGACTCCATTTCGATTTGTTTGTGTTCATTTCTGCTAAAAATTCTGATACTATCTACTCTTGATTTTAAAAGTCGTAGTGTGAGAGCCTGTCCTAATGAGCCTGTCCCACCTGTAATGAGTATTTTCTTACCATCGAACACAGCAAATTGTTCCAAATCTTATTATTAAATCAAATGCGAATTATGAAATTGATCATAGTAAATATGATGTTGTTAGCAATTTCATATTGCTAATAAGGCATCATTATCAACTTGTTTAGGAATATTTTTTAAACCTGAGGCAATCTTATAGCTAATTTGATTCAAAAAAATGAATCGATAGCGCCTACATTTTGGGCACAACGTTATCTATCCGACAACAACTTGGTAAATGAAAATAAACCAACATTACATTTGTTCATTGTTTGGGAAAATTCGCGCGACAAATTCGGTCTCATAATTGATGATCTAAAAAAAAATTTCATTATTCGTGATATCTATGAAGTTAAATGGAGTAAGAAAAAATTTCTTAATAACTTAAGGAGATTTTATGAGCGAAGATTACCTGAAACACAAGAAAAAGCAAATTTGTGTGGGTTGGGTCCATTCCTAGCGATTCTTGTTTCTGATCCTAATCCACAATTAAAAAAAATGAAAGCACCAAATAATGAAGAAGATATAGTAAACGTGAATATTATTGATAGTAAGATGAAATTTAGAAAATGGGTTGGGAAAGATTTTACTATTCATAGCTCAATTTCTGACAAAGAAACAAATCATGATGTGATGATGTTGTTTGGCAAAAATGCTCGCGATTTGGAAAATGAATTTCCTGAAAATTGGACTGGTTCAATTAAAAAATTGAACTCTGATTTAATTGGACATGATGGATGGAATGACTTAAGGCAATTATTTTATGTCTTAAATGGTACAGTAAATTATGTTGTCTTAAGAAATTTTGAGGGCATGCCAGACAAATTTGATTACAATGATGTGGATATCTTAACTGAAGACATAAGGATACGATACATAATGGATGAAAATTTTTCTCCATTGGGCTCCAATGTATCTAGACTGAATATGAAAATAGGCGATGAAACCGTATCGTTTGATTTCAGATATCTAAAAGAACAACACTATATGGATGAAATGTGGTTAACAGACATACTGACAAGACGAATTTTGCATCCCAATGGATTTTATGTTCCATCTAAAGAAGATTATTTTTACAGTCTATTGTATCACGTGATATTTCACAAGGGAATAATTTCTGATAAATATAAAAAAAAATTAGGCGATCTAGCTAAAGAACTTGGTTTGACTGAAATTACTGAAACAACTTTTGATGATTTCAATAGATCTAAGGAGTTTTTAACAAAATATATGTCAAAAATGAAATATCGTAATTCTAATTCTGCATTGTATAAAATTAGACATAATGAGTTTTTACGAATTGTAAGAGTTGCTATTTTTGTAGCAAAAACTCAAGGATTAAGATTCCTATTAGGTGCCATAAAACACAAAATAGCGGTGACATTATCTGATACTATTGAATATATTGAAAAAAGAGGAAAAGTGATTGACGAAACAGATCATCGTTAAATCACATAACAAGTTACGTTGACTCTACAAATTAATAATAATTGTAATGTATTATTCGATCTACATGTGTAGGAGTTATATCATTTAGTTGTGATAAATATGAAGGATAGGATAATAATTTGGGATAGTAGTGATTTTTTCACATTCTTACTTGCAAATTCTTTACAGGAAAAATGTGACGCTGATATTTATGCAATAATTGATACAACTGATAGAACCAAAAAATTTTTTGAAAATCAAAAATTTGTTAGATTCAAAAATGTTTGGTTTTATCATGATCATATCTCTACTAGAAAAAATAAAGTCGATATTGATTACCTAAATCTGTTTGAAAAACAATATGGTATAAATCTCTGGCTTTTAGCTCAAAACGAGCGTATCTTTAACAAACAATACAATGATTATTATAAATTTTCAACAGAACAAATTCTGGCAATTCTTGAAGATGAGTGTAAATTATTTGAAAGTATTCTTAATGACGTAAGGCCTGATTTTTTCATCACTCTTGAAACAGCCTTACATCATCATCATTTGTTCTATCTTTTATGTCGTAGCAAAGGAGTAAAAGTATTGATGCTTAATCAATCAAAATTTGGTTACAAGTGTATGATTTCTCAGGAATTGCATAAATTAGATAATGTTAGCTTGATTACTCCTAATCCGACACATAGAAGTCTAGAAGAGCTACAACAATATTTGAAAAATCATAACATGTTAAAACAATTATTATCTCACAAAGAATCTTTCTTAAGCTCAAAAAGAGAAAAAATCAAAGCTGCCATACAACTTTTACTAATATCTAATAATACTAATCCTAAAACACATTTCAGCTATTATGGTAGAAGTAAAATTAAAGTACTGATCAAAGAAACTGTTTATTTAATAAAAACAAAATATAGAGAGAAATTTATTAACAAAAATTTGAAAAAGGAAATTTCGACTTCTAAGTTTATTTATTTTCCATTACATCAAGAACCAGAACGAACTACATTGATAGGCTCACCATATTTTACAAATCAGTTAGAAACAATATGCCATATCTTGAAATCATTACCTATTGGATACAAGCTTTTGGTTAAAGAGCATCCAACTCAATCAATTCGTGGATGGCGAAGTATATCTTATTATGAAAGACTGATCAATTTACCTAATCTTGAATTTATACATTCATCTGTTAGTAATGAAGAGTTGATCAAAAAGTCCTCACTTGTAATTACAATTGCTGGAACTGCTGGACTTGAAGCAACATTCTATGGTAAACCGTCAATAATATTTTCTGATCTAGGTTATTCCTTATTGCCGTCTGTTCATAAAATTAAATCGTTAGAGGAACTACCGCATATTATCAACGTGGCATTAAATGACAAAATAGATCCAGCGTACTTGGATAGCTATGTAGATCTCTTGGAAACAAATTCCTTTGATTTTGATCTATTTGATTTTGTTATGGCATATCAAAATCGATTTTATTATGGGGGGCATCTAATAGATGTGGATATATCAACAAAACAGATGCAAACATTCATCAATGAACAAAAGCCTACATTTGACAGAATTTCACAGGAATATCTGAAAAAAATCAATCGATTAAAATCTTCGACCAACTGAGCATACTTAATATATATTAAAATGAGTCTCACCTATCTAGCATGAATAAAAAAGTCACTTTTCTTACAAAAAAATCAATTGATAAAAATCTATTATCTCAGGTAATAAAAGAACATTCTAAGAAATCTCTCGAACCTGAAGATAAATCAATTCTTGCCGAACTCATTTTAGCAATGGAAAATAATCAATTGATCCTTTCACCTCAAGAAATTCAATTCTTAAACTCAAATCAACAAGCGATATGGAGTGACTATCTTATTTTTCGCTACAAATTTGATAACTTCCCTAAGAAAAAAATTGTTTCTGATTTCCCAATTTATGTCTTAATAGAACCGGTATCAGCTTGTAATCTTAGATGTATAATGTGTTTTCAAATAGATGAAACTTTTTCTAACAACAAAGATTTCATGGGCAAAATGGATGTCGCTCTCTTTAAGAAAATTATCGATGAGTGTGTGAAAGGGGGCACGAAGGCAATAACATTGGCATCAAGAGGAGAGCCAACATTACACCCTCAATTGGGAGAAATGCTAGAATACTGTTCTGGTAAGTTTCTCGAATTAAAATTAAATACAAACGCTACTAGGTTGACAGAAAAACTGGCTCATCAAATATTAAAAAGTGGTGTGACCGATCTAGTTTTCTCAGTTGATTCGCATACCAAAGAAGAGTATGAATCTATAAGGGTTAGAGGCGTATTTGAAGAGATTGTAGGTAATATACAACGGTTTAAGGAAATTAAAGAAAAATATTATCAAGACTCAAAATGTGCTACGAGAATTAGTGCTGTAAAAGTTAATCCCAATCAAGATTCACAGAAATTCAAAGATTTCTGGCAACAATATGTGGAACATGTTGTGATGGTTGAAATGGAGCAAAGATGGGACACATACAATAATCCGCCAGAAGTTGCAGGCAAGAATCCATGTCAATATCTTTGGGAACGACTATATGTCTGGTATGATGGAACTTGCAACCCCTGTGATGCTGATTATAAGAGTATTTTATCTGTTGGCTCATTAAAGAATAAAACTATCCGAGAAATTTGGCATGATTCTAAATACACTGCACTACGTGAATCACATATGAATGGCAAACGGAATGCATGCTACCCATGTAATAGATGTCCAATTGAAAGCTAAACTGGGAATAATAGGATACAAAAATCAGGCTGCACGACTGATATCCTTATGTGATAAGATCCAAAATTGTACAATTGAATTTATTTATCATCCAACTAAACTCTTAAAAGAAAAAAAATTCACTAATGATTTTTCTAAATTGCAAGGTTGTGATGCAATAATTATAGCAACACCAAATCACACTCATTTTGATTATATTGAAAAATTACTGGATAATTTTGATGGCTACATATTTTGTGAAAAACCACCTGTTACATCTCTAGATGACATTGATAGTCTTGATCGATTACCTTTAACCACCAAAGAAAAAATCTTTTTCAACTTTAATTATAGATTCAGCAAGCTAAATGAAATAATCAAAACTCACATAAAATCTACTGCAATTGGCAATGTGGTTTCAATTCACTTTACGATGACACATGGTTTGGCATTTAAACAAGAATACATTTCATCATGGCGTTCTGATGGTACAAAAAACTTGCACAATATACTTGATACCCTTTCCATTCATTATCTCGATCTAGCCAATTTTCATTTTGGTAAACCATCTAGTCTAAGTTATTTTCCAAGTCTCATGTCGAAAAATGGCTCTTCATATGATACCTCTAATCTACTAATACAATATGATGATGGCAAGACAGTTTCAATTCTAAATTCTTATGCATCTCCTTTAATTAATGAGACATTGATAATCGGAACAAATGGAGTTATTATGATCAGAAATAATCAAATCGTGATACGTTCGCCACGCGACACTTTTAATGAAAAACAATTCTTTATTACGCCACCAATCGTTTCTAGTCAGGATTATGATACTGAAAATGAATATGCAAAATCGCTTGAAAACTCACTCTTATACTTCATATCAAGTACCGTTAACAAACTTCCAATGGACATACAGCAATTTAATACTAGCTTGGAAACAAATCGCCTGATCCTTCATCTGCATAACCAACATCGTGAATTTGGTATAATTATAAAATAACTGGCTTCAGAATAATTCCAATCTATTGTTATGTAATTTTAATTAACAATTATTTCCAATTGATCTTACTATGTTGTATATTTATGATAACTCAGAGAAAATATTTGCTTGAAAAATCGCTTGTTAGAATCAAATATACGAAAATCTATTCGATATAGTGCCAATACTATACAAACTCTTGTAAAACTGATCCCACAAATTCAGAAATCAATTAATGTCATTATAAAATGTCTTTCTGAAGGAAGAAAAGTGGTCTTATTTGGTAATGGAGGTAGTGCAGCAGACGCACAACACATTGCAGCAGAAATTGTTGGCAGATTCAAATTAGAACGAAGAAGTTATCCTAGTATAGCATTAACAACTGATACTTCATGTATCACCGCCTTAGCTAACGATTATTCTTTTGACATCATCTTTAGTCGACAATGCGAAAGCTTGGTAGAAAAGAATGATGTTGTAATCGGCATATCAACTAGTGGAAATTCAACAAATGTTAAAAAAGGTTTGGAAACAGCAAAGAAAAAGGGTGCAATAACTATTGGTTTATTGGGGACAAAAGGAGGTTCAATTGGGAAATTAGTCGACATTCCAATAATAATAAATTCGTCTTCGACTCCACGAATTCAAGAGGCTCATAGGACAATATATCATATTATTTGTGATGAAGTAGAAAGATTAATGGTATCAAATGAACGTGCTAAACAATAAAAACTGCTTCGTAACGGGCGCAACTGGAGGTCTTGGACGTGAAATAGCAAAACAATTCATACAAAATAATTGTAATCTGTTTTTGACTGCCAGAAATGAACAAAAATTGAAGAAATTAAAATCTGAATTAGATGAGATCAATACAAATGGCTATAAAATAAGCTATTCTGCATGTGATCTCACAAAAGATTACCAAATAAAAAAAACTATCAAGTCAGTTAGACAAAGCCTTCATCATATTGATATCTTGATAAACTGTGCCGGAATTTTCCAAATAAAGCCTATCTCAGAAGCTACATTAGAAGATTTTGACAAAATAATGGCAGTGAATATTCGTGCCCCATTTCTTTTTTGTAAGGAATTTTCATCGGACATGATGAAACAAAAATGGGGGAGGATAATTAACATAGGTTCATCATCTTCATACTCAGGATTCAAGAATGGTTCTATCTATTGCTCATCAAAACACGCAATACTTGGCCTTTCTCGAAGTCTATTTGCGGAATTAAAAGAACACAATGTAAGAATATACTCTATCTCACCAGGTTCAATGAAGACAAGAATGGCAAGACTGTCTAAAGATCAAGATTATGAAACTTTTTTGAGTCCAACCGAAGTAGCTAAGTATATTGAATTTATTATCAAATTTGATGGTAATCTTATATCGGAGGAAATTCGTTTAAACCGAATAAACTTGGAATGATTATGCTATTCTTCTAAGCTTTTTCATCACTGGTATTTCCGAATCCCAAATTCGTTTTACACCGTCTCCAAGAATTTGTTCTATACGTCTTACATCTCTCACCATTCTTGCCAATCCTGGTTCCTCTAATGAAGCTGCTTGATCAGATCCATACATTGATCTACTGAGTGTGATGTGTCTTTCTATTGAAGTTGCACCTAAGGCAACGGCAACAACACAGACAACATAAGCACTGTCCTCATGACCACTATATCCGACATTACAATTGAATTCTTTTTGTAATACATTTATGCATTTGAGATTCGCTTCTTCAAGCTTCATTGGATATGAACTATTTGAATGCATTAGCTCAAACTGGCAATTATACTCTCTGAATATTTTTACTGCATTACGAATTTGCTCCATTGTACTCATTCCAGTGGATATGAATGTGTATTTTTCTTCCTCAGCAACTGTTTTGAGAAACTCGATATCTGTTAACATGGCAGAAGCAATCTTGTTGTATTTTAGATTGTACTGTCTCAAAAAGATCTGACTATCAATATCCCAAGCTGACGCAAACCACTCAATCTTATTTTTCTTACAATAAACATCAATTTCATCATAGTCATTTTTATTAAATTCCAAACCAACCTTCTGATCTCTTGTAGTTTTTCCCCAAGGGCTTTCTCGTGGCGAATCTAGAACTTCTTTTGAATAAACCTTCTCAATCGTCCTCTTTTGAAATTTTACTGCATCACAACCGGTCCGTTTTGCTATGTCAATTAATTTTTTAGCTATTTCAATATCCCCGTTATGATTTATTCCAATTTCCGCTATTATGAAAACCATGATGTCAAATCACAAAATCTACATTTTAGCCTTTGCTGATAATATGATCTCTACGACCTCCCTCAACACTCCTTCTCCACCTTTCTTACTACAAACATAATCTGAATTGTTTTTTACAACATCTATTGCATCATTTGGACATGCTGAAAACCCGACACTTTTTAACAGGTCAACATCGTTAATATCGTCTCCTATGTAAGCAGTTTCGTTTTCCTTAACCTTAAATTCATTACATATCTGCTGTAATACTTTTTTTTTATCTTGTATACCGTCAAATAATTTTTTTATTTTCATCTTCTTTGCCCACTGTTTGACAATCTGTGTTTGCTCTTTTGTAACTATGATGGTTGGGACACTATCTCTTCTTAATAGAGTAACACCCATTCCATCTCTCACATGAAACTTTTTCATGCTGTCACCTTTGGCAGTATAATACATGCCTCCATCTGTAAGAACGCCGTCGACATCTGTTATTACCAATTTTATTTTCTTACATTGAATGATTAATTCTTTTTTCATATGTTCTGAAAGGAAATATGATTAATATATCTCACTTTGTTCTTAATTATGAGAATTACAGATGATAAATGCTGTTCGGCATGTGGGGATTGTAGTGACTAACATGGAAAAATCACTGATATTTTATCGTGATCTTCTGGGATTGACAATAGAACGTGATATGATAGAGTCTGGTAACTATATTGATAATATGTTATCTATGTTCAATGTCGTAGTTAATACAGTAAAAATGTCTGCAAAGAACAACGGTCCAACTTTGATTGAACTACTTGAATTCAAATCTAACAGACAAAATCCTAATGGAAATTCAGATGTTTCTAGGATTGGCGCATCACACGTAGCTTTTACTGTAACGGATTTAGATAAGATATATGTGGATTTGACCAATGCTGGAGTTAAATTTAATGCACCACCACAATATTCGCCAGACGGATATGCTAAAGTGACTTTTTGCCATGATCCTGATGGTACTCCAATTGAACTCGTTCAAGTACTAGATTCATCGATTTTAAAAAAATCTCAAATACCGTCTGGATGAGCCATAAATATGAACGACCTTTTTTCAATTAAGAATAAAATAATCATCATTACTGGCGGCGGTGGAGGAATTGGATATTTTCTTGCAACTGAAATGTGGGAGAATTCGGCAATAGTTTATGCGATAGATAAGAAAACCGTTGTCTCAAATAAAAAAAATTTTTTTACAGTAAAATCTGATATAACTAACAGAAAAAAAATCTATCGAGTCTGTGATAAAATTTTTAAGAACCATGGGAAAATTGATGTTTTAATAAATAATGCTGGAATAACTCTCCCAAAAGAAAACTATGTGGAATATCCATATGCAGATTGGGATCAAACCATTAAAACAAATCTCACGGGAGCATTCATGACAGCTCAAATTGTAGCACAATACATGAAAAAACAAAACTCTGGATCGATCATCAACATTACTAGTATTAATGCAGAATTAGGTTTCCCAAATAATCCTGCATACGTTGCATCTAAAGGAGGATTAAAAATGCTAACCAAATCTCTTGCAAAAGATTATGGTAAATATGGAATAAGAGTAAACAATCTCGGACCAGGTTATATCAAAACCAATATGACAAAAAAGAGCTATGCTAACAAGACAACTAGGATTGCAAGAGAAAAACAGACGCTGCTGGGTAGGTGGGGAGAAATTTCTGATCTGATTGGGCCTTGTATGTTTTTAGCTTCTGATGCATCAAAATATATCACTGGGCAGGACATCTATGTTGATGGCGGATGGCTTGCTAATGGACTTGTTGAGTAGTTATGATGCGAGAATTTACTAAATGCTGACCTCAAATTGTGATATTTTTATCCCAGTCAGACTAAATAGTTCAAGATTACCACAAAAACACCTTCAACCGATAAATGGAAAACCAGCGTTAATGTGTCTAATAGATAGACTACGGAAATGTAATGAAATCAGACACATAGTTGTGTGTACAACAAATGAAAAATCGGATGATCCATTAATTGAGTTTTTAGATAAAGAACATGTACAATATTTTAGAGGTAATGAGAAAGATATTTTACAGAGATTTCTGGATGCTGCAAAAAGTTTTAGTACAGAAATAATAATCGATGTTGAAGGAGATAAAATCTACACTGATCCATTTTATGTAGATAAAATCTCGAACTTATTAAAAACTACTGACATAGATTTTGTTATAGGCAATGATTCGCCAATAAAATTTAATCCATCAAACCATTTTATTCATGGGTTTGTTCCAGCAGGAATACGCAAAACAGTTTTAGACAAAGTCTGTAAACTAAAAAAAACTCATAATACTGAAACCGGTTATAGGGAGTTTTTTCTTGTTCCGGGAATGTGTAAATATCAATATTTATTGTTCGATAGACACGAGTTTTCTACTGATGTCAGACTAACTTTAGATTATAAAGAAGATCTTGATCTTGCGCAACGAATATTTAAAGAATTAGGTACTGACTTTGCTATGAGCAATGTTCTACAATTGTTTAACAAAAAGCCAGAACTAATCTCAATAACAAAACAAATTGTTGAGAAATGGGAATTAAATTATGAGAAACATAGGGCTGATCTGTCTTTAATGAGCAACTAATTTATTCACTTTGTAATATTTTGAGTAATTCTATGTATTGTAGATAACCGGTATTTCCTTCTTTTACTTTAATTGTTATGAACCTCAAAATAATGAATCTTAACAGCTTGATAAAATCTAATTCTGCATGAAAGTGTTTATTTGCATTTTTTTTAATTATTTCTATGATTTTAGATGCTTTCCCACTCCCATTAAGATTTGTACGAAATTCATTAACCATGTCATTTGATAACATCATGATGTTTGCAGTTAGCCAAATAAAGTCATAAAGTGGATTACCTTTTTCCTGAAAACGCCAGTCCCAGTCTATAACATTAACAGATGATCTTTTATGATCGATTAGAATATTTCTAACTTGCAAGTCTCCATGTACTGCAGTTTTTCTTAATTTGAGACTGTTTGCATGAATTTTATATTCACCAAGCCATTCTCTATATGGAAGGTCGGACATCTCATCTATCTTCTCTAGATCTCTTTCTATATTCACTATCTCCTCCTCAATATCTTTTTCACCAAGTAATTCTGATCTAGTTTTATTTTGAAAATCAACAAGCCAATTAATTGCAAGAGTTATATCATTACCGTCTAGTCGATTTAGAACTTCGCCAGAGTACCACTCGTCTAAAATAATCTTTTCATCAGGATCTTTCATGTTAGGAAAAACTCTCTTTACAGAAATAATTTTTTCATTTAAATCATATTTTGAGATCTTACAAGACATGATTTTTTCTGGATTACCATTTTCATTCAGTAACACATACATGATCTTAGTAAGACGAACATTCTGAACAAAATTCCTGAATCCTGTTTGTTCTACTATGATCTCCTCAAATGTTTTTGGAATCTCATTGGCATAACAATAAAATAAAAATGTTGGAGAAAACATTTTCATAATTGTCTTTCTTGCAGAATTGTTTAATATTCTCAAAAATAACCCTAAAATTTTAAATCTCTTGTCAACTGAATATTTTTTATCGAAATTATGGAAAAACCATTTTAAGGAAATATCGTCTTCCATGTTTCCAGAATAATGTGGCTTTCTATATGATGGGATTGCCCAGAATGATTTGACTCTAAAACCACAATAATTAAAGAATGATTGATATCTGGAAAAGCTAGATGCGTACATATTGTCACAATGTGATTTATCTATTCCAAAGAGCCCTAACCCATAACTGTTTTTTACACCAATACATAAACAACCATCTGATGTTAAAACACGTTTTATCTCGTTAAAGTATTCATGAATTCTTTTACTAGGTTCGTTACTGTCTTTGTTTAATTTCAATCCGTCTGACACTACCAAATCAAAATATCCATCTGGGAACGGTAGCTGACTACTGACGGATCTAATCAATATGATATTATTTATGCCAGTTTTTTGAAATCTCATATTCTGAATTAAAATTTTTTCTCTAACTTCTTCCAATGAGTATACTTCGTCAAAAACATGCGAAAGATTCTCTACAATATTACCAAGATCGCTATTGATAATCAGACATCTGATGTTGTTTTTCTTAATGGTCCGAAAAGCAATACTGCCTTCCATTTTATTGAATCTGTATTCAAATTCAGGGTTTTTTCTAAGAAATAATTGTACGCCGTTGGAATACCCATAGGTATGAACCTTTGACAAGAGTTCTGAAATTTTTTCGTCTGCTTTCTCTATATTGACCAAATCATCAATAAAATCAAAAAATCCTTCCTCATCAAAATAATTTTTTAGACAATTTGAACATGAAAAATCTAATTTTAATTTCTTCTTACATCTAGGACATTGAAGATCCAAGTTCATCACTATTACTACGAGGTCTCATCAGTTAAAGTATGTTACATTAAACATTACTTTCCGATGATATCTTTTTTCACTACAAACATCTTATTAGGTTCAATTCATACAGTTACAGTCTTGATTTCACAAAATCAATTGCTCTAACAGGGGAAGGATCCGTCTTTAATTTAACTGCCAGATAAATTGAAGCATAATCAAGCATGTAGATAAAGGTGACAACCTTTGTCAGAATGCTGCCGCTAGTAGAAATCAGCTCCCGATAATCGATGTCTTTTTCGTCAAAATATTCTTTTAGAATCTTCCATCTCTCCTGTGTTTTGTAATAGTCATCTTTGCCTCTTAGCAATATTGGCTGCACATTTGATGGCTTTTCCCATGCCACAATTCCGTTATGCGATGACTCTATAACATCTTCAATTATGGCATGAATTTTGGCATTTTCTTGCAAGGAATTTCTAAATCTTATTGCGGCCGCATTCAATCCCCATGGATAGTAAATAATAGGTATTCCAGTTATCCACTGTGCCAATTCCAATGCCTTGTTATCCGAATTAAGATTATCTGATGCAATGTTTTTTCCAAGTTTTTGCATGTTTCTTATGGACTCTATTATATCGCTGTTCCTAATTGGCAGTAGTGGCTGAAGTACCGTTAACATGGAATACAGAAATGATGAAAATGACGCTCTTGGAGAATGAATCTGCTGTATATTTCTGTGCTCTATTCTATTTTTTCGGCAGAATTCTTCCATCTTGCCGCCTGACGAAAATGCAATAACGTTAGTCTGGATTTTTTTTGTGTGACGCAGTATTGATATTGGCTCATCAGTATTTCCAGAAACACTGGTCACTACAACTAGAGTTTTTTTGTCTACTGTCTTTGGCAAAAGGTATCCTTTGACTATTGAAACATGGATATTTGTCTTTGATAGAATGGAAGAAAACACGTCTCCTATTGAGCCAGAACCACCCATACCAGCAAAAACAATGTGGTCTATACCATCTAGTCTGATCTTGCTCACTCTTTCATTGTATGACTCTTTGGCAATCTGAGGCCATTGATCGTACGTCTCGTACATTTTTTGAAGGTCGTATTTTTTAAGATCATTTAGTGTAATCATTACGCAAATGGAATTTCAGATTACATATAACAGTGACTAAACACTGCTAATTTGATATATCCAGCCATTATCTCAAAATAAATGGTATTCGAATCCAAGGGAGAAAGCGGAGACAAGAGGGGAAAAATTCTCTTTTTTACCAATAACGAGACCAAAATCAATCTCTTTGAAGTAAAAAAGGGGTTTGCCAGAGGAGGGCATCACCATGATTATGACATCACACATGTCCTGATTACAGGTAAAATCGAACATTATCTTGAAGACATAGAAACCAAAAAAGAGGAGATCTCAATTTTGTCTGCGCCAGCTATAATAAGAATTCCTGCAAAATCCGCCAATCTCATTGTTGCGCTGGAGGACTCGATTTTCACCGAAGTGTTTTGTGGCCAATACATGTCAACTGTTTATGAGAAATACCGTAACATTGTAGTGCAGAAAATGAAATGAGAACACCTGCTTACAAATTATAAGAAAGTGATCTGGATTCATAGAATATGGCTGATTTTGGACTAAAAACAGTGGAATGGAAGGATAATTCTGTAATAATGATAGACCAAACAAAACTTCCAAATGAACTAGTCTATGTAAAATATACCGATTTTAATGATGTGGCAAATGCCATACGAAACCTAGTCGTCCGAGGAGCTCCTGCAATAGGCGTCTCTGGCGCATTCGGCCTTGCGTTAGCTGCACTGCAAAGTAGTGCATCTACAAAGGATCAACTAATCTCTGATCTTGAAAAAGCAAAAAAAATTCTGTTTGATACAAGGCCCACTGCGGTAAATCTTGCGTGGGGGTTGGAACAAATCATGAATGCTACAAAACACGGCAACACCGTGGATGAAATACGTCAGCTTGTGATAAACACAGCAAAACAAATGGCAGATGACGATATCAAAATCAACATGATGATGGGCAAGCATGGCTCGCAATTATTTGATAATAATGATACCATAATGACGCATTGTAATGCCGGATCATTGGCTACTGTTGCATATGGTACGGCACTTGGAGTGATTCGTGCAACTAAGGAAAGCGGCAAAAACATCAAAGTAATTGCAACCGAAACAAGACCTGTACAGCAGGGCTCACGCCTTACTGCATTTGAGCTAAAACACGACGGCTTTGATGTCAGCCTCATTCCAGATACTGCTGTAGGCTATACTATGGCAAACAAGCTAGTCAACAAGGTAGTGGTTGGTGCTGACAGAGTCCTACGCACAGGCCATGTATACAACAAAATTGGAACATACCAAGTAGCGTTGATAGCAAAACAACACAGAATTCCATTCTATGTTGCAGCTCCACTATCAACATTTGATATGAAAAGCAACCCACAAGACGTCATTATAGAACAAAGAAAGGGAACCGAAGTCACACAAATTGGTGATAAAAAGACCGCACCCGACGGAATCAATGTCATAAATCCTGCGTTTGACATGACTCCCCCAGAGATGATCTCAGGCATTATCACGGAAGCTGGAGTTGCAAAGCCTCCATTTGATGTGTCTATACCAAAATTATTTGAAGCTAACAAATAGAAAGTTTTTATTCATTTTTGGAAACAACTACAAAATATGTCAACTGTTAGCGTTGAGCAGGTCCGTGAATCCCTTACCAAATGCATGGACCCAGAAGTTCCATTAAACATTGTAGAGATGGGCCTAGTTTATGGAATTGACATTACTCCATCCAATGATGTCAATATCAAAATGACACTCACAACTCAGGGATGTCCTTTGCATCAAACTCTGGTTCAAGATGTTACAAGATATGTCAAAAAAGTTCCCGGAGTAAATGATGTCAAAGTCGACATTGTTTGGAACCCTCCATGGACAATGGACAAAATGTCAGAGGCTGCCAAGGCAAAACTAAAGAGCTTTTCATCTGCAAATACTCCTGCTCCAATTGATTATGAAACCGCATTGCCGCAAGGCGTTGGCTCACTAGTACAGCAAGAAGATGGTGGAATGGTTTTGGCAAATGAGCACAATCAGGGCTTTATGGTGAATCAGGCAATAATTGACTTTTGGCGATCATGCAATGGCAAAAGAAAGATCACTGAACTGGTAGATATCTTTGCACAAAAAACTGGTCTACAACGCGCTCAAGTAGAAAAGGAAGTAATCCAGTTAATTGGTCAGCTCCGAGACGGTGGATTAATTGTAATTCCACAACCAGAAGCACCAAACGTTCAGTTCAGAAAATAAGGCAAGTTTGTCGACATAGAACACACAGATCCCTTAAACTCATTATTTGATATTCAGTACATGAAGCATGAACACAAGTGGTCGTATTCTAAAACCTTCAAGGAATGCAACCTCTGCTCTGAAATTGAATTTCAAAAATAACTAAACTTCGCTAATCTCTAAAATGGTGGCATGAACCGAGTCCATTCGTATCACTGCTCGCTTGTCAGCAAAGCCTAATGCGACATACCAATCGCCGGCATCGCTGTCATACTGTGTCTCTAAAGTCTTGATTTCTTCTGGCTTGACATTGTATTGTTTTATAATTCCAGATATTGCCAAAGTCACAGCCTGCTTTTCCGTTTCCAGTCTTTTTTTCATTAGACCAATTCCGGGCATGATTGTATGATTGTGATTTGTTCTAATATAGTTATACTGGAAAAATAACTTCAGGGCTCGGAGGGCTTCGATCCCTCGACCTGGCGGTCCGAAGCCGCCCGCACTATCCAGACTGTGCTACGAGTCCAAAAGCACTTTAACGGGGCTAAATATCTGTCTAGCTGCCCTTGAAAATATCAAAAAAAGTAGCAGGAGTAGAGTATGCAATTCGTGATATTGTAATTGCCGCACGACAAGTCGAAAAACAGGGAAAAAAAATAACATACCTGAATATTGGTGATCCAATCCAGTATGGATTTCAGCCTCCAACAAATGTCAAAGAGGCAATGATAAGATCAATCAAAGAAGGTCACAACTATTATGCACAATCCGAAGGACTGCCAGAGCTACGAGAAGCAATTACACTAAAGGAAAAGGCCAAAGGTCTGTCAGTTTCTGCAGACGACATTTTGGTCACAAATGGGGTATCAGAGGCACTAGACATGGTAATGTCTTCTATTGTGGAAGAAGGCGACGAAGTTCTCTTGCCGGGACCGTATTATCCACCATACGCATCCTATGTCAGACTGCATGGTGGCAAACCAGTAGAATTTGCAGTGGACTTGAAGAATTCAACGCCAGACATTGATGATATCAAATCAAAGATAACGCCAAAAACAGTCGCAATATGTCTGATTTCGCCAAACAATCCAACTGGTGCGGTGTTTTCAGAAAAATCACTAAAACAATTAGTGGATATCGCAAACGAGCATGACCTGTACATAATATGTGATGAAATCTATGATCAAATCGTATTTGATGAAAAATTCACAGGAATAGGCAAGGTTTCTGGAGACTCGCCAATCATACTGCTAAATGGTTTTTCCAAGGTTCATCTAATGTCGGGCTGGAGAATTGGCTATATTGCGTTTAATGATTCGCCAAAACTTGCGCCAATTCGAGAAAATCTGCCCAAGCTTGCACGTGTGCGTATCTCTACTAATTTGCCAGTCCAGTATGCTGCTTTGGAATCATTGCGCGGACCGCAAGGATATGTCTCCGAATTTGTATCCGAGCTTAAAAAACGACGCGACTTTGTAGTAAAAAGACTAAACTCCATCCCTGAACTGTCCTGCTCTAATCCAAAGGGAGCATTCTACGCGTTTCCAAAAATCGAAAAAAGCCCGTATAGATCTGATCAGGAATTTGTAATGGAACTCTTGAAAAAAACTGGAGTTCTGACAGTACATGGCTCTGGATTTGGAACTCAATATGGAAGCGGACATTTTAGAATTGTATTTTTGCCAGACATCAATACACTTGACTTTGCGCTAAACGAAATAGAAAAATTCTGTCAATAGTGCCAGCTGGTTGTCTTTAGTGGTGTAATTTCTATTACACAATCTGTCTGATCTAGTAGTTGTTTTGCTGACTTTACCTTGATGGACTTGAAATAGCGAAGCAGAATCTGTCCTGCGATTTTTTTTACCATGTTTTCATTCCTGAGAAGCTTTGCCTTGCCTGTTATCATTATGCCGTCAATTGGATGCCAGACTCCAACATCAATGCAAAAACACACCTTGTTGTTCTTTGAAATATTTTTTACCTTGGCAGTTTTTGTGTTTGTGCCAATATAGAATTTCTTTCCAATCTTTTTGTACCATACTGGAACCAAGCGTGGACTTCCCTTGGAATCAATCGTAGCAAGATGCATTATTTTTTGCTTTTTTATCAGAGTCTCTTTACGCATATTTTTTCTTAAATCCCCACAAAATCAAAAATCCGCCAAACGCAAACATACCTAGTGAGACCTTTTCATTTGTTATCTCGCCATTGAACATAAAATCAACTACAAACTCGGGACTCCAAATTATCAGATTCTGCACCAATACTATAGCTCCTACCACTACAAACAATACACCCATTGCGGAATACCAATTTCTACCCCTGCGCGGATGATATTCACTCATTTAGAGAATTTTGATTCCAGGGTTTTTCATCTTGTTTTTGATCATTGCGTTGAGTAGCAACGGAGTTGCAATCTCTGCCTGATATGCCAGTGCGCCAGAGCCAAGAAATATTGGTCGCAGGCCACTAATCTCGCCAATTAGGCCATTTACTACATCAATTGATTCTTTATCATCGCCGCAGACAAAAATGTCATAGTCTAGTGTAAAATTGGGATCGACTAGTTTTTTTTCTGATATTACATGAAATGCAGAGACTAGCTTGTTTTTGTTTTTCATGTGTTTTTGCACCATTTGGTGTGAAAATGGCTTGTTTTCTTTTAGTGGTATGAACTCAAAGCCAACATCTGTCTTTGTCATAGGTACGATAGGTGATATGACTGTGCAAGTGTCCTTGATGTTTGATAGTAATCCAGAACAAACCGAGTCAATATTATCATACGGAATGGATAAAATCAAAACATCACTTTGTGATGCAACGGAATTGTTGTCTGTGCCAGAAATCGTTCCACCAATACTTCCAAATGCTTGCTTGGCGGCCTCTGCGTATTCTTTTGCGGAATCGGATGCTCTTTGTGCATCTCGCGAGCCAATCAGAATGTCATGCTTTTTGCACCAGCGCAATGCAAAGCCCTTTCCCATTCCGCCAGTTCCGCCGATGATTCCTATTTTCAACTAAACTGGGGCAGGCAATGTTATTATTATCTTTATGGAGAGATTTCAAAATCCATGGGATTGATAATATTTTTGCGTCATGGACAAGCGCAGAACAACACATCTCGAGTCCTGGCAGGACGCGCACCAGGAGTTTCACTCACCCCAAAGGGAGTCTCTCAGGCAAATGAGATAGGCAAATTCCTAAAATCACTTGACATATCTCATATCTATGCAAGCCCAATAGAGCGAGCACACAAAACTGCACAAATTGTAGGAGCACATGTAGGATTGCCAACAACTGTGGATGAGCGACTCTATGAATTGGAAATGGGCAAGTTCTCTGGTATGGCATATGATGATCTGTTTGCAAAACACGGAAACGTGTTTTTGAAATTTTATCAGGGCGATCCAACAATTGAGGAAAATGGAGTAGAGACATTTGCTCAGGTCAAAAAACGAGTCCTAAGTATGGTAGACCATATCAGAAAGGAACATCATGGAAAAAACGTCCTGCTTGTAACACACATGGATCCGATCAAAGCAATGATCTCAAGTGTCATGAATCTGAATGCTCAGTCTCTATTTGAACTCATAATAGCAAACGCTTCGCTTACCATAGTTAGAGACGAGCAGGCCAAGTTCTCACTGACTGCAATTAATGTAATGAATTCTGATCGATACAATCAAGGGCCTTTCTAAAAATCTACAAAAGCCTTAAATAGAATTTGTAGACCACGAGCTGTAATTGGTCATGGCAAGAGCAATTGTATTAATGTCAATTTTGGCTGTTTTGATAGTTTTACCTACCTTACAAATCGTGTTTGCAGAGGAAGCAGGTGATTACATCAATAGAAAAGCTGTGATCTGGAATCTCTTTTTCAAAATGATGACGATTGCCTTTACGGTCGGTGCGGTAGTATCTGGAACCCTAATTTGGGTAGTATGGCGATTCAGAGAATCACATCCAAAGGCCAAACCGACAAAGTATGAAGGAACTGGTGAATATTAGATGAGCGGGCACTCTAACTGGCCTGAATGGATCTATGTTGCAGTTGTTATTGCATTATTGACCTATGTTGGGGCAGAAGCCTGGAACGTTGAGCGAATTGTCGAGCATGCCCCAGCTGAAGCAGAAGTGATTAAAGTTACAGGACAACAATGGTTCTGGACATTTGAGCACGAGGATGGAACAAAAGAAGTAGGCGAACTACACCTCAAAAAGGGAAAGCCGTACAAATTTGAAATTACAGCAAAAGATGTCAACCATTCGTTTAACATTCATGATTATGTTGTACTGCAAGATGCCATAGTTGGCAGACTAAATACAGTTTGGTTTGCACCTGACAAGGTAGGGGAATACACAATACAGTGCAGAGAATATTGCGGTCTATTGCACTATAATATGAGAGCGACTCTCTATGTGGAGGAGTAAAATTGGAAATTAATAAATTTATAACAGAATGTGAGGTGGAAAACTAAGATGGTTTTAGAATTAGCCAAGCCACGGCCTATTTGGCAAATAATGTTTTCAACTCATCATACAGATGTTGGCTTGCTGTACACAATCCTGTCGATTGGATTCTTCTTTTTAGGTGGTGCACTTGCACTAGGGATTAGAGCAGAGCTATTCTTACCTGGTAGTCAGATAATTGCCGATTCTATGACGTTTAACCGAATGTTTACAGTTCACGGAACAACTCTCATCTTCCTGTTCTTGCTGCCCTTTGCATCTGCAGTTGGCAATTATTTTGTTCCTATCATGGTAAGATACAAAGACATGGCATATCCGAAATTAAATGCAATTGCCTTTTGGATGATTCCGCCAGGAGGAGCGCTAATCTGGTTAGGCTTTGCTGACTTTTCTTGGTACGCAACACCGCCATATTCAGCTATTCGTGCACCAGGACCTGCAGCAGACATGTGGATTTTTGGTCTAAAAATTCTAGGTGTATCGTCTGTATTGGGGTCAATCAATTTCATAGTAACAATTCTAAAATGCAAGCATCCAGACTTACCTCTGAGTAAAGTACCTCTACTCGCTTGGTCATTTTTGTCTTCATCTTTGATAGTGCTAGTTGCAATTCCGTCTTTTGCGGCAGCACTTGTAATGTTACTAACAGACAGACTTGGAGTTACTGGATTTTTTGATCCTGCAAGAGGTGGTGACCCAATTGCTTATCAGCATCTATTCTGGTTCACCTTCCATCCCGAAGTATACGTACTGGTCATTCCTGCAATTGGAATGATGTATGAGATAATCCCGAGATTTTCAAGAAGGCCAATATTTAGTCAATCATCAGGAATCTTTGCATTCGTAGTTCTAAGTATAGTGGGTTTCTCGTCATGGGCACATCACATGTATGCTACTGGCATGTCATTTACAGAAAAAACTGTATTTATGGTCGGAACCCTAGCCGCAGCACCGGCATCTGCGATGCATGTATTCAACTTTATAGCCACAATGTGGGGCGCTCGAATGAAGTTTGCAACGCCAATGATGTGGTCGGTAGGAGGTATCGCACTATTCTTCTCAGCAGGAGCAGGCGGTGTAGCAAATGCGGCAATGCCGTTTGACTTTATCACACATGACTCCTACTGGGTAGTCGGACACTTCCATCTGTTTGTAATGGGTACGATTGCATTTGGCTCAATTGGATTCCTCTACTACATGTTCCCGTACATCACAGGACGAATGTACAATGAAACAATGGGCAAGATTCACTTTATCATGTCATTTATTGGAACTGTAATGGTCTTCTTTACACAACATGTTCTTGGGTTATATGGAATGCCAAGAAGAGTTTATGATTACATACCTCTGCCAGAATATATCATAATGAACCAAATTGCATCAGTCGGTGCAATGATCATAGGTGCAAGCATGGCTCTTTGGCTGTTTAATATGTTGTACAGCTCTGCTAAAGGAAAGGAAGCAAACATGGATGACCCATGGGGCCTTGGCGGCAAATACTACTATCCACATCAGGCAAAGACGCCTCACCACTAGGATTTGATGATAAATGTCGCACGATACAATCTATAGAACCACTGGCGCAAGGACTGCAAAAATGCTAGCAATAATGCTGGGAATCTGCATCGCAGGTGGCGCGATATTCTTTACATTTTGGGACTATTGGACGTCACTTCCACCTGGAAGTCAGATGCACAAAGCAGAAACTGCTCCAACACAAGGTGCTGTTACTGGCAAAGAATTTGATGTTGAAATTAATTTCATAGAGTCTGCTGACTTTAAGCAACTAGCATTTAACGCACTACCTGGCGAGCAGGGCCACAACCCAGATGTTACAGCAAGTGTTGGTGATAAAATCGAGTTTGTTGTAAACAACCACGGCAAGTCATTTCATTCATTTGGTGTCACAGAGGCAGCAGAAGGATTTGAAGGAATAATCTCTGGCACAGAGGTTGCGTCTGCAAATAATCCACTAAAGCCTGGATCCGGAGGCAAATCATCCTTTGTCCCAACAAAGGAAGGCACTTACTATTACATCTGTACAGTTCCAGGACACAGAGCACTTGGAATGGAAGGAAAGATAATCGTGGGTCCAAAAGGCGAGGCACCAAAGGCAGCAGCTCCAACTGGTGTAAAACATGACTTTGACCTGAACTTTATAGAGTCTGCTGACTTTAAGCAACTAGCATTTAACGCACTACCTGGCGAGCAGGGCCACAACCCAGAAATCAAGGTAAAGTCTGGTGATACCGTTACCATAAAAACAGCAAACAATGGCAAATCATTCCACGCATTTGCAGTGGTTTCTGATGCTGATGATCCAAACAGCATTGTTTTCAACTCTGCAATCAAATCTGCAAATAGCCCTCTTAAGCCAGGAGAAGGTGGTGAAGTGACCTTTACTGCAGGTGCTCCAGGCATGTATCACTACATTTGTACTGTTCCAGGCCATGCGGCACTTGGAATGTCAGGCAACTTTATAGTAGAATAATTTTGCGACTACATTACTTAGCTTTAGCATCATTGATAGTATTGTATTCACTAATGTTCATTGGTGGATATGTGTCTGCGTCTGGCCTTGGATTATCGTGTCCAAAATGGCCGCTATGTCCAAATGGATTACTTCCTAATTATGATTTTCTAATTGAATGGATTCATAGATTCGTTGCTGCGACAACTGGTAGTCTGGTAGTTGCGACTACTGTGGGGGTTTGGCTCAACAAAAAATCTGATAAAAAAATTAAGGTCGTATCCACACTGGCCTCAATCTTTGTTATAACACAGATAACCTTGGGCGCACTGGTAATAGAAGCAAAACTACACGCGGTTCTAGTTGCAGTACACCTAGGAATTGGAATTCTGTTATTTGCAATGACGTTACTTACTGCCATATTTGCATTTAGAATGGCAAGACAAACAACCATGGCAACTACCTAGACTTTGATTTTCTAAACCACTTTGGCAAGTAAATATATGAAAGTATGGCAGTTCCACCTATTCCTCCAGATGCTATCACATAGATGAAAATGTATCCAAATGGGCTCTGTGTACTAATGTTAAATGTATACGTCCTTACTTTTCCGGCGTTATCATAAAGATCTACTCTGAAAATATGGTTGCCGTGAGTTTTGAATACATAGTCAAAACTCCAATGTCCTCCCTCTATTGATCGAGGGGGTATTCCATCTATTTGCTCGTTGTTGTAAAATATCCTAATTCCCATAACGTGACTAGGTACTTCGTTTAGATCCAAATCCGTAACTCGCAATAAAATTTTGGACTTTTCATTTAATTCGGGGATCTCTGGGTCTGTTGCGATCTGAACTCTTCTATCTCCGACTGTCTCCTCAGCTGAATTAAACAGGGCATGAGCATTTGCATACTGGACATAACTGACTTGGGAAAATAACAGGAATGCAAAAAGCACTGCCTTTAGCATAATCCACAGTTCGCCCCGATCAATATAATGCAAAGCCACCTTCTGGAAAAATGACAAAAGCTTTAAATGCAGACTTTGAAAAAAGCCAATTGTTGACTACAGTTAGAAAATCAATAGATGTCAAAGCTCCAGTTGACACCGTTTTTACGTACTTTGCAAGACCAGAGCATGTCTCTGACCAAATGTCCGAAAAAGGTGTTGGAATGACAGTCATTCCGATGGATATCAAAGATGGAATGGGTGTTGGTACGACATTCAGAATTGTTGGTGACTTTAACGGAAAAAGATTGGAGTGGGACTGTGAGACAACAGAATTCATCAGAGAAAGAAAGATCTCTGCAGTAATGACTTCGGGACCATTCAAGAAATGGGATATTACAACCGAATTCACACCAAAGACAGAGCGACTAACCACTGTGACCATGACGGTAAATTATGAGATGCCATTTGGCCCATTGGGTGGAATTTTGAACAAGGTCAAATTTGCAAAAACTGCTGAAAAAGGAATGGAGAGCGCCCTCTTTAAGGTAAAAGGATTGTTGGAAGGAAACGGCTCTATACCAGTATACATCACACTCGATGCATACCAAAAGATACTTGCAGAGAAAAAGAAGATGAATAATGTGCCAGTCTCAACAGTTTTGACTGCTATCTTGGACAAATACAACGAAATCGAAGCAAAAGCTTCAAACTAAATTTTTCATCTCAATTAAATAACCGTATTATTGTTTTTTGCTCAGTGGGTCTGTGGCTCAGCCAGGTAGAGCGAAGGACTCTTAAAAAAATTTGGAGACATCCTTATGTCGTGGGTTCGAATCCCACCAGACCCGCTACTATTTTGTTTTATTCTTGGTTTTACAGATGAAATTCAAAAATAGTTTTTTATTAAATCATGTATGGCAGAACTTTCATGGTGGACCTATCAATACGTGTCTTTGAGAGCTATACTCTGCAAGATGTACTAGGTGAGGAACCATCAGCTGACCCTGGACTACGAGAAAATCTAGAGTCCGAGGTCTCATCGCTGATCACAAAGCTAAATGACACGTCAAAAACCGAGTTGGAACAAATTCATACTAGACATCTAAGAGCAAAGCAGGAGATGACCAAGTTTTCTGGCGCAATGGCACTAAACCAAGACAAAATAGAGATGTTTCACGAGTTTTTATCAAAATACCTCTCGGCAATAGAGTCTAAGATAAGCTTATAGCTTTTTTAGCAAAGTAAACCTTGATTTTTTCGGATCGATTTCCTCATGCATGTCAACATTACTAATTATCTTTACTTTATAGTCCATCCAGTAATTTTTCATATTCCTGCCAAAGGTTAATGGGCTGTCTGATATCTTTTCCTCATTTTCAGAGAACAATTCAATATTGAAAATGTATTTTTTTGATACGCGAAACAGCTCATCTGTTGCATTTTTTATCATATCAGAATCTAGATAATTGAATAAATTCCTAGTAAAGACCAAGTCAGCAGAATCATTCACAAATGGAATTGATGAAATGCTTGCTTTTTTGAAATCAAATTTTGGCAGATTTTCCTGCGCCTTTGCTATGGCAATATCTGAAATATCGATTCCACTAACACCTAATTCTTCTGAGAACAGCGTCAGGTCGTTTCCTGCACTGCATCCTACTTCTAGAATATTCGGAGTGCGCAAGGATATCGACAAGTCATGGATGAACTTTGCCATCTCATAGTTGTAGTGTTTTTGATGCTCCAGTGCATACTGGTCCCAATAGTCTAGTGCTGACATTGGCAGGGAACCATCTTGGTATCAAAGGTACAATCATGTGGACCATCGGACATGGCATCAATTGGAATTTCTTTCATGCATTCAGAATGCCTGCCTTTTTTGCAAAACCAGCAAACCTTGTCTGTGGCTCCGCCAACTGAACACGAGTCCATGGTATGATTTGGTGTAATATGTAAAAAAACCTTAGATATACTGAAGCCAGTGGATAAAGCGCTCGTCTTTGCCCATTGCTACATCCATGAATGATTTTTGTAGCGACTTTGTAATGTTGCCCATTTTGCCGTCTGCAATGGTAACATCATCTACTTGGGCAACGGACTTGACCTCTGCTGCAGTTCCACTCATGAATATCTCATCTGCAGAATAAAGATCATCTCGCTCTAGTTCGCGTTCTGTAATGTCCATGCCGTCTGATTTTGTTATTTGAATGACAGAATCACGGGTTATTCCTGCAAGACATCCTGATGTTAGTGGTGGTGTGTAGATTTGGTCATCCTTTACAATGAAAATATTCTCCGCACTGCCCTCAGCAATTTTTCCGTGATAGTTTAGCATTATTGCTTCGTCGTATCCGTTTTTGAGTGCCTCTACTCTTGCAAGTGCCGCATTTGCATAGTTTGATGCTGCCTTTGCCTGCATTGGCTGTGATCTGGAGTCGATTCGCAGCCAGCTGGAGATCTTGCATTTTGCACCTGTCTGCTTTCCTGCCTTTGATTCACCCATCTTCCATTCCCAACATGCAATGGATATGTCCACTTTGTTTGGGGTAGGAGTCAGGCCCATGGTGCCATATCCGTAATATGCCAATGGTCGAATGTAGCATTCTTTGAGTGTGCTTGCCTTTACTGTTTTTATTATGGCGTCTGTGATCTGGTCTTTTGTATATTCCATTTTCATAGAGTATAGTTTTGCTGATCTGAAAAATCTATCAACATGCTCTGGCAGTCGAAATATTGCCGAGCCCTTTGGGGTATCGTAGCAACGAATTCCCTCAAAGACTGCTGTGGAATAATGTAATGCATGAGTCAATACGTGGATCTTTGCGTCCCTAAATGGCACTAGTTTTCCATTCATCCATATTTTTCCCACTTCTTTCATAGAATGTCGGAAAAGTGCCACTAATTAAAAAATTATCCGAAAATTCCACGCACAACTAAATACTTGGATTGGTATAGTCATATCATGGAGATAGCGTCATCCATTCTGGCTATGGCATTGGTGGCAGCAGGCCTAATTGGGCAGGGCTTTGAGATGAAAAAGATTCGTGCCTCTATTAGGACCGATGAACAACTAAGTACGCCGAACATCTTCACAGACAGGCGCAATTTCAAGTGGTATGCGCTCATTGTTGCAGGCTTGATTCTCAGCTTTGCAAGATTCTGAGGCTAGCTCACAAAAAAATCAATAGGATCTATATAGATCAGGTCTAAATATTCCGATCGCATAGTATTATCAGCGCGTGTTTTGGGTAACGCCGGGCTAATTCTAGACTATGGCCCATGAACAAACCCAGCATGGAACTCTTGGATGACCAAGGGCTCCATATGCGATTTGTACTATTCAGGAGAAGGTGATTTTTGACCTCTCGGAATGAACAGCACGAATCGCTATCTCCATGTTATTTGCAGAATCATCTACGACTATTATGACTCGTGATGTCTCTTCCTGTGCATCCATGTTTAGGATGTTGAGGCCTGCCTCTCCAATTCTGGAGCTTGCCTTGGATACAATTTGGTGAACGCGCCACATCTGGTCTCCTATAAGTGTGATTACGCCCCTGTTGTACTGGATGGTGGCAAGTGAATCAAATCCGAGGAAATATCTCTCATTTCTCTTGACATAGTCTGCATCCAAAAATAATATTCTTGTAAATTCGATATCGTCCTTGATAAATGGCGACAAAATAACAAACTCGGAATAGCGCTTTTCTTTTTTTAGTGATTCTAGAAGAGACTCGGTAGCTAGGCTTTCTATTTTTAGTATGGCGCAGTTTTTCTTACCTGTGACTATCTTTAAGGGGTGGCCGTTTTGGTTGTCGGATTTGCGCAATATTGTGGTAGTTTTGTTTGGATCCTTCATGTTGGTAATAATAATTGGCATATCTGCTCCGTTTTCCAGAATCTCTTTGATTGCAATTGGGTCTAGGATTTTCATGCCAAACATACCTGCAATTCTTGCCTCATTGTATGATAGTAGTGTAATGTCTTCTAGCTCTTCTGTTACAACTCTGGGATCTGCTGATACTACGGCACTGTCTTTTTCAAAGTCGATTCTGGTGTCGTATTTTTTGTGAAACAATATTCCTAGGTCTGCAGCGGTTCTATCTGATCCTCCTCGCTCATACGTAGTCTCTATTCCGTCCGGTGTTTTGCCAATAAATCCACCAATGGACACTACCTCGTTGTTTTTTACTAGCTCCTCTAGCGGCCCAAGCCTTGCAGCAGACTCTGAGGCAAGAAAATTGGTTGATTCAATATTGTTATCAGTTATGATTGGCCAGGCATCATAGCTTGCAGCATCTGATTTTAGGCCGTTGCTTTTGAGCACATAACTCATCACATTAGACATGAGTATCTCACCAGAGAATGCTAGTGCGCGCGAGCGGACCTCGTTTGCAAATGATTTTGTCTCTTTTGCGTCGGAAAATGCCTTTTCTGCCTTGGCCAAAAATGAATCAATTACTCTTTGGCACTCTGATTTGTACTGGTCGGATACGGAATTGAGAATTTTTTGGTATGATTGCTTGATTGGGGTCAGGTCTGGTGCAATCCCTTCCTCTGCATGCCTTCCAATGTATAGTGCCAAGTCTGTGAGTGATTTTCTTTTTCCATCATGCATTGTCATTGGTGCAGAAAAAACAGCAATTACCTTGGAATCTTGCTTTAGGTGCTTTATTCTAGATACAATATCTGATACAAACTCGCCGTCAATTCCACTTGCGCTTCCACCAAACTTTGCTACCACTAGCTTTTCCAAGTAAGATTGCTTGCAATTAAAACCACTTTTAAGGGTACTCTAGTTCAAGTACTGCAAAATAATCTCGGCTGCTTTTTTTGCGCCGTCGGTTTGTTTTGGAGTGCGTTTTGATTCTAGCTTTTCAGAAATTAGTGTATCCAGCTTGTAAATATCATCAAATGAATAGCCTTCCTCTCTTGCATTGTCTTCTTGCTCGAAATGGCCCTTGATTGGAATAAAGATTCCAGGTGTGCCATAGGCCTTTGATTCATCTATGGTGGATTTTCCGGCCAAAGATATCACCAAGTCTGATGCAAAAATTATTTCATGCAAATTATTTACAAAGCCCACATTCTTGACATTTTGATTTTGGATCTTCAATGATGGGCCGCTCACCAATATTAGATCAGTATCTTTGATTTTGGAAGCTGACTCGATTGTTTTTTGGATTAGGAATCGTCCTGCGTCTGTTCCACCAACACTTGCAACTATGGTTTTTTTATCAAAGCCAAACTTTTTTCTCAGATCCTCTCTTGTATGTGAAGTTGACCTTACTATGGGTCCAACTCGTCTGATGTTGTCTTGGTCTGAGCCTGTCTCTGGCAGTATCACGGCATTGCAGTTTTGGGTGATTTGTCTCATGGATTTGTTCATCTTTTTTTCTATTATAGAGCCGATTCCCTTGGTGAACCTAGTCTCCAAAATATCCGTGATGAGTATGGTTGGGATCTTTTTTTGCTGCGCTATTGTCAATGATGCAAAATCCTCATCACTGAGTATAATGTCGGGTTTTTGGGATTCGATGAATTCTTGAGATATTTTCTTACAATCCTTGTGATATTGATAATATTTCCACAGCCAGCCAAGTGAGCCTTGGAGCACTCCATTTTGAACATCAAAGTTTGGCGGCGTGTATTGGTCATTTACTGAGAATCCATACTCTGAGATAAGCTTGACCGCCCCGCTACCTGTGAGAAACTTGGGGTCTGGCAAAAATTGTGCAATTGCGACATCGCGAGTTGCATGTCCCAATCCTATTGGGCTGCAGAAAAATCCAATGTTGTGACTCAATGATTTTTGTGTTGAATCTCTCAAAGTTTAAATGGTTTCTGAAAAGGAATTTTGCTGGGCTCATAGTCCAGTTGGTTATGACGTCGCCCTTACACGGCGAAGACCCTGGGTTCGAATCCCAGTGGGCCCATACCAAAATTTCACATTAAACAGACAGAACCTTACTAGACATCAATACTATAACATCACGTGGAAATACAGACAAAACTCCCTAAATTCAAGTGGGGAACAATTTCCGAGCTAAATTCCGGCCACACAAAATCCGAATGGGGCTCTACAGACTAGTTTTTGGCCTTGGCAAGCTTTTTCTCTTTTATTCTCTGATTCATACGTTTGATTCCTTGGGCAAACCTTGCTTTTTCCTCTTTGGTCTTTAGTATCAGCTTTGGAACTGGAGTCGGTCTGCCATTCTCATCTAGTGCCACTGATGTTACCAGTGCTGTGCCTGTGAGTGTCTTGGTTCCTCTGATTAGGTCTTCTGCTTCTACACGCACTTCGATTTCCATTGAAGACTTTCTGACTGCATTTAGTCTTGCATTGAGAATCAGAGCATTTCCAACATAGACCGGCTTGAGAAAGTCTACTCGGTCAATGCTTGCAGTGACTGCATTTTTTCTGGAATGCCTGTGTGCTACAATCCCTGCAACAATATCAATATGCTTGAGTATTTCTCCACCAAAGACATTTCCTGCTGGATTTGCGTCATGGGGAAACATTCTTGCGATTACCTCTACTTTGGAGTCGTTTACAGTTTTTTGGTTCAAGAATTCAGACTAGTACTTTGAGCTATTTCTTGTTTTGCAAGCTTATGCTTTTAAGGGAATTTTTGGCAATTACTATGCTGGACACCAATTTGATATTGTGTATGTCTCGGCGTACGCGTTCTTTGTGTTTGGACTGTATCCCAATCTTTCTTGTCCGAAATACCCCCAACCCGGAAAACAAGTTCCATGATCAGACCCGCCTACGCCAGGCCGCAAAAATATTTCTACTACACCGCGCAACAAACCATGAATTGGCTGATTTATCATACAACGACAAACTAACTTTGGTTCAATATGCAATACTAAAATATGAAAATGAGGCCACATTGCTTGAAAAGCTAAAGACAGTTCTATCTGAAAAAGACGCGCAAAGAAGCATTGACACACTAATTGGAACCCAGCGGGTTCGCAGAATAGGGCCGGAAATTTTGCAAAACAACGAATCTCATACGGAATTGCCAGAACTACCCGACAGTCTAAGGCCAATAATTGATGGCTTGTAGTCTGAGCTGACCATTACAGGCAATTTTTCAAACATGTTATGACCATGATGTGATGGAAGAAATTCTGGCACAAGTTGGGAAAATATGTTGATGATTGGACTCTAGAATCCTCTAAGGCCTGCTGGCCTAATTACTTCTGGATGCTGCTTCATCCAACTTATTTTGTCTAGCATTGCTTGCTTGTCTTGCGGAAATGTGCCCTTGATGGTGTATGCATTAGAGCCGTGGTTTGCACGAAACACAATTTGGTCCTTAACGTCGATTTGTGAGACCAAATCTTCCAGCTCGTCTCGTGCATCTGAATCCGAAACAGGAATGAATGGCTCGCCAAACTTGTCCAAAAACTCTTGCTTGATTCCATTTTCTAGGTATAGTGTAAGAGCACCAACATAATGTGGTACAGCTGCATTGATCACCTTGGCTGTGCCTGCAATGTGTTCTTTGGAGTGGGTTTTTCCACCAAGACCCAAAATTATCATGCAGGACAGGATATAGCCTGCGTCCTTTGCCTTTTTGCATGCGCGAATAATTGTAGTCGATGTTGCACCCTTTGTGACTTTTTTTAATATTAGATCGGAGCCACTTTCTATTCCCAAATAAAACATGTCAAGGCCGGATTCTCGCAATAGTTTTAGCTCTTCTGGAGTTTTTTTGAGAACATTCATTGGCATTGCATAGCACGAGATTCTCTCTATTTTTGGGAATTTTTCTCGCAGATATTTTACAATTTTTTGCATGTACTCTGTGGATAAATTTAGTGCATCGCCGTCTGCCAAAAAGATTCGTTGTGTGTCTGGTAGCGCCTTTGCCATAAGATCAATTTCTGCTTTGACCTCATCCCACGGCTTCTCTGAATATTGCTTTGAGCGATACATATCACAAAATGAGCACTCGTTAAATGAACACCCTAATGTGACTTGGAAAATCAGCGAGTGTGCTTCCGATGGAGGCCTATACAGGGGATAATCGTAGTTTAGCATCATGATGTAGAATAGTACAGAATTGGTAATATTATTTTGCCTGCTCGGTACGTTTTTCTAGTTTTTACAATCTTGATACCCATTGGCAAATGATCCGTATGCAAAGCGACTGCTCTGGTTTGTGTTTGCAGGCTCGCGCGGAGGAACAAACAGGCTCAGACTAGTGCAAGCAATACGGCAAACACCGCTGAACGCAAACCAGCTCGCAAAGGAGCTAGGCCTTGACTACAAGGCAATTCTTCATCACATTGGGGTTTTAGAAAAAAACAACATAATTGCCAGAATTGGGGAAAAATACAATGTCACATTTTTTGTGTCTGGATTTTTGGAGGCAAATCTGGACTCGTTTTTGGAAATAGCGCAAAAACTGGAAAAAAGTAAATAAGTCTAACAAAGGTGGTTTTTTCTACATGGAGCAAACATCAGCGATTCTATCCGGAGTATCTATTGCCAATATGATAGTGCTTGGAATTTTGATGTTTGTCTTTGGCAGAATGTATGGCAGAACTCGGGCTCAGCTCCCGCTTGGCATGATAGTGTTTTCTGTAATGCTGTTTTTGCACAACACCATTGGTGCATACGCATATTTTTCAATGGCGACATTATTTTCACCTGAAATATTTCCATATTTGCTTGGGGTGCACATTGCCGAGCTTGCAGGAATTCTGATATTTCTCAAAATAACAATGGATTAATTTTTCTGCAAAAATAACGTAAATGTCCTTTTCCAATAGATTTAGATCTTTAACATGACATCTATCATCAAGACAATACTTCCTGCTGCAACGGTTATTATCATGAATGGAAATCCAACCTTGAAGAATTGATTAAAGGTAATTCTATAACCGTATTTTTCCGCCATGCCGATCGCAATTATTCCCGCACTGGATCCAATGAGGGTGCCGTTTCCGCCAAGCCCGACTCCCAAAGATAATGCCCACCATAATGGGCTAATTGCATAATTGAATTCTGCTGCAATGGTAGGATTTTGATTTAGCACATCAATTAGTGGTATCATGGTTGCTGCAAACGGAATATTATCCACAAACGCACTTGCAATGGCAGACAGCCACACTATCGTGAAAAAGTTTGCCCATGGGTTTCCCTCAGTAATGCCTAGCGCAACTTTTGCCAGCGCGTCAATCATTCCGGATTCCTCTCCTACGCTTATGGTAATAAAAAGACAGGCAAAGAATATGAGGGTGCTCCAGTCAACTTCGTGGAATATTTTTTCAGGTCTCATTTTTGATATTAAGAGTAAAACACCAGCACCGCCAAGAGCAATGATTGATGGTTCTATGTGCAAAGCTCCGTGAACAACAAAGAGAGCTATGGTGCCAAACAATACAAGCAGTGATTTTGCCAAAAGTGGCTTGTCCTTGATAAAAGACTTTTCATCTTGGTTCATTATCCCATCTAGATTTTGAGGTGACGCCCTGAGATCTTTTCTAAAGAAGACTTTGAAGAGTACCAGTGATACTATTAACGAAACACCAATTGTTGGTCCCATATGAATCAAAAATGTGTTAAAGTCAATGCCTGCGGCTGAGCCTATCATTATGTTTGGTGGATCTCCAATGAGTGTGGCAGTTCCACCTATGTTTGATGCAAGCACCTGTGCAAGTATGAACGGAACAGGCGACATGCGAAAAGTCTTGAATATGGAAATGGTGACTGGGATCATAAGTAGAATTGTTGTAACATTATCTATGAACATGGAAGTCACTGCAGTAAAGACACTCATCATGACTAGCAGCTTCCACATGTTTCCCTTGGATGCCTTGCTCATCTTGATTCCAATGTACTGGAAGACTCCTGTCTCAGCTAAAATGGTCACAATAACCATCATTCCAAGCAAAAGACCTATTGTGTTAAAATCAATGGAATGAACGGCAAACTCAAAGCTTTTCTCTGCTACAAAAAGACCGGTGGTGATGCCAATTATGATTGCAATGGTGGCAGCTATTAACACAATTACGGTTCTATGAACAATCTCAAATGCAAGCACGATGTAAATGGAGAGCATAACTATTACCAAAAGGCGCAAAGAAACGCTTACATCAAAGCCAACTGCCTCTGGAACAGTCCAAACAACAACGGACAAAATACCCAAGAGCAAAAATCCTATGACTGTCTTTTTTGTTACTGAATTATGCTCAACAACAGTCATCACGTTTATTCAAAAGGGTCTTTGAAAAATCTTTTGTAATTCTACGTAGTTTACCAGATTCTATCAAAATATCTGGAAATAGTAATTGCCAGCAAAATTAACCAGTGATGTAGGAAAATTTCAGATGTTAAAAAAGGGCAATAACATCAAATTCTAGTCAAATTTGACTTCTTCTTGATGTGCTGATGCATTGCAGTGTGCGCATTTTTCTGAGGCAGTTTTGAAATACACCATGTGGCATTGCCTGCATGCTCTGAGCTCACTTAGTTTAACCATGTTCCCTAGCCTTGCACCCAATACAAAAATCTTATTTTAATGTCAAATGTGCAGCATTCTAGTTTCAATTAGTCATCTGAGGTTTTTCTATACGTAGTTTACCAGATTTTATCAAAATATTTAGAAATAAAATTAGATATGTGAAGATTCTTTTTTACATAATCTTTTCAATTATTTTAGATCTGTAATTTGTCCGTAAATTTTTTTTTGAAATTAATAACAACATTAGATATATTATCTAGTACAATTTGATTATGGGAATGGACTATCACAATTTCCATGGCAAAGATATTCCGCACATAGAGATCAATCCTGACATGAAAATTGATGATCTTGTAGAAATCTACGCAAATTCTGGATACAATGCAAGACAACTTGGGGAAGCTGCAAAACTATACCGCAAGATGATTGAAGATGATGCGACAATTTGCCTTACAATTGCAGGCGCCATGACACCTGTTGGCTTTGGAGGATTGTTCAAATCACTCATCGAAAAAGGATTTGTTGACTGGATAATATCCACTGGCTCTAATCTGTATCATGAAGACCATTTTGCATGGAACTTGCCTGTAAAGCAAGGACATTTTGAGGTTGATGATATGGTCTTGTATGAAAAAGATATTGTCAGAATAAGAGATGTATACATCAAGGGTGAAGAGACACTAAAAAAACAAGACGAAATTGTGCAAAAAATGTTTGAAAATAATCCAACTGACAAGCCGTTTACTACTGCGGAATTTTCAAACTGGATGGGCAAATATTCCAAAGAGCACTCTAGGCATCCAGAGAGAAGCTTTGTTGTCTCTGCATATGACTATGATGTGCCACTTTACATTTCAACTCTAAAAGACTCTTCATTGGCGCTTGATTTGGCCCCTCTTAGGCTTGCCAACAAGCCTTTTGCGCTTGACTTTGTGCGAGAGATAATAGAGCAGGCTGCGATTTTGTACAATTCAAAAAAGGCAGGAATAGTTGAGATAGGCGGCGGTGTGCCAAAAAACACTGCACAACAAACAGGACCATTACTGGATCAAATCTTGGGCCTAGGCCATGGCGGACAAAACTATATCATCCAAATCACTGATGCTAGGCCGGACACCGGCGGTCTGTCTGGGGCTACACTCCAAGAAGGAAAGAGCTGGGGCAAAGTAAAGGACTCACATGAGGACGTAATCGTAGTTTATGCAGACGCTACCATAGCGTTTCCAGTTCTGTGTTTGTATGCGCTAAGTACGGAAAGTCCGCGAAAGCCAAAACGACTATACAAAAAACTGGGACAATATTACACAGAACTATCTGAGACTTATTTTAGCAAAAAGAAATAATCTCAGACTATTTGAAGAGCATATAACATCTCATTAGAACAAAACGAAATTTCAAGAAATTTATACTACAGCTTAAACTACAATAGGGTGGAAAACGCTAGAATAGTAAAAGACATTACAATAAAAGACGACGATACAATCCAAAGCATCTTTGATCAGCTTGCTACTTCAGGCGGCTTTGAATCAAGAAATCTTGCAGAAGGCCTTGAAATTCTCTCAGAGATGATACACGACAAAGATTGTGTCAAATTCCTCTCATTTGTAGCAGCTATTACCTCTACTGGACTCAGAGGAATCATTGCTGATATGCTCAAGAAAAAACTCTTTGATGTTGTCATTACCACGTGCGGAGCCTTGGATCATGACATTGCGCGATACTTTTCGCATTACCTGGAAGGATCATTTACACTAAACGACGCAGATCTGCTAGAAAAAAACATCCACAGACTGGGCAACGTGCTTGTGCCAATGGACAGCTATGGTCCAATAATTGAAGAAAAGATGCAGCTGTTTCTAGAGGAAGCCTACAAATCTGGCAAAAGAGAAATGTCGACTGCCGACATTACAAAAATGATTGGCCAGCACCTCGGGGAGGGCTCTTTTCTGTACTGGGCATACAAAAACAACATACCGGTTATAGTGCCTGGAATTGTAGATGGTGGTGTAGGCAGCCAGATTTGGATGTTTACACAAAAGCACCCTGACTTTAAGCTCAACGTAGTAGCTGACAGTGAATTACTATCATCAATTATTTTTAAGGCAAAAAAATCTGGCTCTTTGATGCTTGGCGGTGGAATATCAAAGCACCACACCCTTTGGTGGAACCAATATCGCGACGGCCTTGACTATGCAGTATATGTCACTACGGCACAAGAGTTTGATGGTAGCCTGAGTGGGGCACTAGTCAGAGAGGCAATCTCGTGGGGCAAGGTAACTCAGAATGCAAAACAAACCACAATACATGCCGAAATAACTACAATTCTGCCGTTTCTTTATCGGGCATTATTGGCCAGAATAAAATAATTTACAAAACAATTCTGTCTGAATTTTACTATTTTACAAGCAGAATTTCTTTTTTAGAGTTTGACACAACTCCGTGTGAGACGCTGCCTAAAAACTTGGAACCCCAATCTGCTCTGCCAAGCACAACTAGATCAAAATCTTTTTCATGTTCTAGTAAGGTTTCTCTTGGTTGTCCCTTTGCAACAATTTGATCAAACGCAATTCCGTTTTCTTTGCATTTTTCTTTTGCAATATCTAAATATTTTTGAGCATTTTCTTTTTCATTTTTTCTCCAACTTTGTTCTAAAGCGACATAAAAGTTTCTTGGAGCAGGAGCAAGAACATAGATGCCTGTAATTGATGCGCCAACGCCTTTAGCTATTGGGATTGCTACATTCAAACATCTGTTTAAGCTAGATTCATTTCCAATCGCAACAAGAATTTTCTTAATTGTTTTCATGCGTTAAACAAAGCTAACTTTACGTAAATATCTTGCTCTTTCTCAATTTTGAAATCATCCGTAATGTACGGATTTTGCATACAATACATCGTTCGTATTATGCCGTTGATTCTGCAAGCAAAAAATTCCTAGTAATAATGGTGCATCTGTCGTTGCTCTAATCCTTCCTGCTCAAAGTGATTGTGTGCCTTTCCACCGTCATGGTGTGCATGAACTACTCCATCAATATGGCAATGAGTGTTGTCGATTTCATCTTTCATGAATATGTCATTGACGTTGAGTATCATGTTGGTTACCTCAACTCCGGTTCTGATGAACTGTTGCTTTACCACCAGATTCTCAATTACACCACCAGGTGGTATCTCTGAAACCTTTCTTTTCTCAGAGTCGATTCCATACCATTTTAGTGTGTTTTTTGGGCAATTTGCGTATTTGGCCCTCAGCTGTGTCAGTGTATCTAGCGCATCCATGCCTACGTTTCTTGCCAGAGTTATTGGAATTTCCTCTAGTGCATCTGCAAACTTTTCAACTACTAGCTGCTCGCGTTCCTCAATGGATACACTTTGCTCTCTTAGTCTTGTTGCAATGATTGCCTCAGTAGAGCCTCCACCGCGAACAACAAATGGATTTTCAATAAAGTTTCTGAGAACATAAATTGCATTGAGTGCATCTCGGTGCAATTCATCTAGGTATCGCTTGGAATTACACCTCAGCAATAGGGTAACAGACTTGGCATTGCGGCAGTCCTCTACAAAGAGCATCTTGTCTCCGCCGACGTTTTTTTCATAGACTTTTTTTGCCGAGCCTAGCTCATCCCCTGAAATGTCTTCTAGGCTCTTGCATATTTTTGCCCCTGTGGACTTTTCTAGCCACAAAAGATCATTCATCTTTGCTCTTCGTATTGAAATTATTCCATTCTTTGCGAGATATTCCTGCGCGATATCATTGATTCCCTTTCTAGATATTACCACATTGGCCCCGGAGCTGATGATTTTTTTTACTCTCATCAGTATGTCTATTTTTTCCTGATTCAAAAAAAGCGACATTTGTTCAGGTGAATTGATCTGAATTTGCTCATCTGTCTTTGTGCGCATCATTTCCAGGGGTTCATTTAGCAGCAGAATTTTTGCATTATCAATACTTCTTGGCATGGCGGAATTGTCGATGGTTTTGTCAATTACAGTTCCTCGTATCAGCTGAATTGTATTTGTGTTGCCTGCCTTTTCCTCAATTTTTATGTCATCTACATCGATTTGGCCCCTGTGGAGATTAGCTATGCTGCAGACTGCATCCACAATCAAGTCTATGATTGGTGTTTCCTCTGGAACAAGGCTCGTTATCGCCTTTCCCGCCAAACACGAAGTGACTAGCTGATGCATGATTTCTTTGTCATCATTGTTTTCTTTTTTCTTAATTTTGCCTAGTTCGTCTAGGGCAAGTCCCAGAGCAATTTCGTAACCGCGAATAATTGTGATGGGAGATATGCCCATTTTCAATAATTCCTGGGATTTTTTTAGCAACATTCCAATTAGTATGGCAGTGGAAATTGTTCCATCGCCAACATGAGTGTCAACAGCATTGACTCCTTCGATGATTGCCTTGGCAGCTGGAAGCTTGAGATCAACTTTTCTCAAAAGCGCCCCACCATGCCTTGTGCATGTATCATCACCAAGAACATCGATGTAGACTTTGTCCATGCCTCTGGGGCCAAAGGATGTTTTGATTACATCTAAAATTATTTCACCCACAACCAAATTCAAATTCCTAGACTCTTCGACCCGCGCTATATCGTGACCGAGAAGCTCTGGATACTTCATCCTCAAAAACTATCTTCAAAATTATTAAATCTTGTTTGAAAAAAAATTCCCGATCGCCAAAATTTTTGATTTGCATTGAGATCTGATCTCTGATCTAACCGGAATTGGAGTAGATATCTAGATGATTTTATTCAGAGCGTATACTACGTAATTTTCTACAAATTATTGTTTTTTTTACTCATAAAAATATAATTTTTTATGTTATTTCCTAATTTTAAAACGTATAATACTTGATTTTTTTAATATTTATATAATTTTTAATTATTTCTGTTCTGTGGTAGAAATAAATGGTTACGGAATTGCCGTAATCGCTTTTCTTGCAGCTTCGCTAATAGTTGGAAGTCTGACATACAAGCTTGTACAAAAAAGCGGTAGGAGACTCATCGTTGCTGGAAAAAGCCTGCCTTTGGCCATGGTTGGAACAATGCTTGTGGCGCAATCAGTCGATGGCAACTCGACACTTGGGTCTGTTTCACTGATCTATCAATATGGTTTCTGGGCAGGTGCCGTTATCCCAATTGGCTTGGGTATCTGTCTCTTAATGACTGGTCTGTTTTATGGAAAAAAGCTCAACAAAATGGCCATGTTCACATTGCCAGATTATTATTTTAGAAGATACGGAAATGCAGCCGAAGGAATGTCAGGCGTTTTAATGATAATAAGCTTCACCGTATTGGTCGCTGGAAACTTTGCTGCAAGCGGCTTCATCTTGGAGACTGCATTGGGAATACCATTCCTGTGGGGAATTATTATTGCGGCACTTGTTGTATTGACGTATACTATTGCGGGAGGATTATTTGCTTCCGCATATACGGATATCTTCCAAATCTATCTTGCAATTGGCTCGTTCTGGGCTGCATTCATTTTCTTTGCAGGAGGATTCTCTGGAGTTGCGTTTGATACAATCCTGGCTAGTGCACCACCTGCATATCTTGATCTGTCTGGACTCTTTGATATTGGCAATGGCGCTTTGATAAACTGGGCCGGAATATTGGCACTGGGATTGGGTGACATAGTTGCACTGGACTTTATGGAGCGAGTGTTTGCGGCAAAAGATCCAAAGACAGTTCGTCGAGGAGCATTCATGGGAGCAGGACTCACATTCTTTACTGTATTACCAGTCGGCATGCTGGGAATTGTGGCGTTTCACTTTTTGCCGGGACTTGAGGATCCATTCCACGCACTACCTGATTTGGCCATTAATCACATGCCGTTTGCAATTGGCGCTGCAATTTTGATGGGAGTTCTTGGGGCTTCGATGTCCACTGCAAATGGTGGGTTGCTTGCAATATCTAGTGTGATCTCACGAAACATGCTCCAAAGAATCATCCGAAAGAGATGGTTGGGCAAAGAATCTTGGAATGACTCTAAACTATTATGGATTACTAGACTATCCGTCATTCCTGTAATGGTGGCAGCGCTTGTACTTGGATATTCTATACCTCAGCCTGGAGTGTACCTGATTCTTGCATTTGATATTGTGTTTGCGGGAGCACTTGCTCCGCTCACACTTGGATTGTTCTGGAAAAAGGCAAACATGCCAGCAGCTGTGACATCGCTTATTGTTGGCTCTGCACTTAGATTGCTAATGTTCTTTATTGTTCCACTAGAATGGGCAGGGCTGGACACCATGATCCCACCACCGATCTCGTTTGCTCTCTTTATCATAGTGGCGCTTGCTACTCAGAAAAAGTGGCCAGGCAAAGAAAGACATGATGTCAATGATTATGTGCCGCCAGAAGAAGACGTCATAATGGGCGAGGACCTCAAGCACTTCCAGTCTTCTGCAAGTGGAAGTAAACACACATCTATTTAGCTGATCATTGGGGACTAGATTTTTTGCTTTTTTTGATCTTGCCTAGTATTTTGTTCTTGTATTGAATAGCCCTGATATTGCTTGGTTCGATTTTTAGTGCTGTTTCATAGTATTTTAGGGCCTCATCTAGCTTGCCGGACTCAAAGAGTAGATAGCCCTTGTAACTTAGTGCATACACATATTCTGGTTCTACTTGTAGGGCTTTATCGCAGTAAATCATAGCAGCTTCGTATTTTTTTTGGTGTGCCAAAACCCAAACCATAGTACATAATGCATTGATATGTCTTGGCTCGATTTCTAGGGCTTTGTTGCAATATGTTATTGCCTCGTCTGGTCTTTTTAAAAAATGGAGAACAACTCCCTTGCTGTACAGGGCTCGAACATTTTTGGAATCGATCTCTAGGGATTGCTCAAAATACCTCAGAGCTTCTTCGTATTTTCTTATCCTGTTGTGCAAAAAGCCTTTGTGAAGATAAGCATCCACATTTGTTGGATCAATTTCTAAAGCCTTGTCAAAAAAAGATGTGACGCCCTTTGGTGGCACTCCAAGCACATCAAGTACGTATCCCTTTGCAATCAGGGCTCGAACATTTTTGGGATTATCTTCTAGAGCCTTTGTGTAAAAAGAAAGGGCCTCCTCATATTTGCCGCGTTTTTTTAGCTCCTCTCCATTGTAAAACAAATTCAGTGAGCTGTTGTGTTGCATCTCAAGGGACTTGTTAATCAGAGTTATTGCCTCTTCATTTTTGTCGAGCTTGCCTAATACCAGTCCTTTGTTGTATAGTGCGTTGGCATTATTGGGATCGATCTCTAGGGCTTGCTCAAAACATGTCAGAGCCTGCTCGTATTTTCCCAACCCTCTGAATGCCAGTCCCTTATGAAGCCAAGCAACACTGCTTTTTGCGTCTGTTTCTAGAGCCTTATCAAAACATGCTATTGCCCCCTCAAAATTATTTTTTTTGGAAAGAGACGCTCCCTTGGAGATAAAATCACTCGGAGTTTTCGTAGATCGAAAAAACATAGCCCTGCTTGCATTAAAGCATGTTAAAGATTTATCCTTTGTCTAAATCGAAAAATGCACAATTTGTAATATCACATCATTATGATTTAGGGTACGATTGGAAGTTTTATTAGCTTGACGTCACTTTGTTTTCTAATGGTGAGCAAGCAAAACCTGATTGCGGTATTGCTGATTTTGTTGGGTGTTTTGATGACTCAGTTTAGGCCCAACGAGCCTTTTGTTGTAGGACTTGGAGTGGGAACAATCGCAATCGCGTCTATGTGGATAGTTCTTCTCATAATTAAAGACCTCAAAAAGAAATAATCGCTGAATTTTTTTCTACTAGTATCATCGTATCTGTGTTGATTTTATTTTTGTACAAAAAAATAAATTGAATAATTTTTAGAGCAAAAATTTTTTTGCGGTTCTATATGAAAATTAATATAACTTATTCTTCATATCATTGCATGCCAGGCAAAGGGTATTCCACAATTGGACTGAAGCCTGATCTTCTGAGAAGACTACATAATATCACTGATACGTATTATCCGGGAATGTTTCTTCCTAGCACACTAATAATTATGATGAATGAAGTCAAGCGCGGATACTATGTCGTAAACCTGCATAACATTAGACTTGATCTTTCTGGGCGCTACAGCTCTATTACAATTAGGCTGGACGTAGATGAGTGGCTCAAAGAAAACTACAAGGAACTCAAAGAAAAATATGAGCAAAAATACCATGTTAGGTGTTTTAGTAGATTTACGAGCTATTTTCTGGCAAACCTCTTTGAGTCAAAACTTGATGCGCAAAACCATGTAATCCGGCTAAAAGAGTCCAATTTTGAGTGGCTTCAGGAAGAATATGCCAAGTTTAAGGCTAATAACAAGCCTGAATCCCAAGCCCAGACATTTGAAAAATTTGCCGATATCTATCTTAATGAGATGTCAAATAAAATCAAAATCGCAAAAGAAATTCTGACAATGCCAAACTTTTCTGGCCTGAATTCGCAAAATATTGAAAAAAGTTAGAGTGGAGTCATCGTATCTAGCAATCTTGCATTGGTGACTTGGCCGTCCTTTTCTTGTATTTCAAGATCCACTGTGTATTTTAGACCGTTTAACATGAATCTGACTTGAACGTCCCATGCTTGTCTTGGTCCTTTTTCTGGAATCTGAAATGTCTCGTTGACTCGAAAATCAGTCACGTTACCATAGAGCGCAGCAATTACTCGTTTCGATTCTCTTTCAATATCTTCTTTTGTGCTGACACTGGCCATGCCATTATAGTATCATACCGAGTATAAAAATTTTGTAAATTTTTTTCAGAATGAGCCGATTTTATTTTTTTCATTAATTTTTTTATGATAAATAAAATCACAATCAGAAAAAAAGTAAATTACACATACTTACTTGTTATCTCTCTTAATGTTTTTGTCAAGTCTGCAAATAAAATACGTAGTTTACTTGGAATGTTTAATTATTTGGTTGGCATGATATAGCTGATAAAAATGGGAATGGAATTTTACGGCGAAGATTACAATGGAGCAGATGTTGCACCATTTGTTGGAATAAACACATTTTTGCATCTGCCTTGGATTAGAACACACAAAGAACTAGTCCAAACAAAACCTGATGTTGCAATTATTGGTGAGCCGTTTGATTTTGGAACTACAATCCGCCCTGGCGCACGTTATGGGCCACGAGCAATTCGTGCGGCATCGACAATTCCATCTCCTCCATATGAGCGATTTAACATTGAAACAGGAGCAGATCCGTTTGGCACCTTTAAAACAGTAGATTATGGAGATGTCCAAGTTTCGCCAGGAGATGTAATTGAATCTCACAAAAGGATGACGCAAAAGGTCAAGGAGGTTTTAGATGAAGAGGGAATTCCAGTCATGCTTGGCGGAGATCATTCCATTACATTTGCAAATGTTCGTGCATTTGCCAAAAAATACAAAAACATTGGTATGATTCATTTTGATACTCACGCAGATTGCGCACCACAAGGACTAACTGGCTACAAGTATGATCACGGAGCACACATTAGAAGAATAATGGAGATGGGATGTCTCAAAGGAAAAAACTACACCCTAGTGGGACCAAGGGGATACTGGCCTGGTCGTGACCTGTACAAGTGGATGTCAGACCAAGACTTTCAGTGGTTCACAATGCTAGACGTTGAGGAATTGGGAATAGACATGATTGCAAAAGAAATAGCTGATAGGGCAAATGATGGAACCGACGCAGTTTATCTTAGCTGGGACATTGACTCCTTTGATCCTGCATATGCACCTGGTACAGGTGAGCCAGAGCCCAACGGACTTACCTCGAGGGAAGGCATGAGGATGGTCAGACTATTATCAAAATCGTTTGATCCTGATAGATTTGCAATGGATCTGGTTGAGGTAGCTCCTGCATATGACGTAAGTGATAGCAGCTCTTACAATGGTGGTATAACATCCGGTCTAGGCCAAAGGCTGATAATAGAGCTATTAGCTGGTCTGTCCCTTACAAAACGTGGCCTGGAAAACGGTGATCCAGTTCGACCGCACAACTATCGTGGAACTGGAAACACATACCACTTTGACAAAAACATCCAGCGTCCAAAAATACCCAAGCGAGACTAATGCAGATCAAGCTGACCATACAGGGAGAGCCTGACATTTCTCCTCTTGTAATACAAAATCAATATTCCAAGGCAGACGAGGCGATCTTTTCCAACCTAGTCCAAATGATAAAAGACAAGCTTGAGCGAAATCTTCGAATCAACATCAATGAATGCATAACGTTGTATTCTGCGTTTGCTGTCTCTGAGCTTCGCAACGGCAAGACAATACAACAAATTCAGCAAAATGCGCCTGGGCTGCTCAGGCCAGAACAGGTAATGATTGGAGTGCCTGAATCTTTGAGAAAAATGTCATTTGAGCTAATCCTTGATGATGCCATACCAAGGCAGATTGTCTTGGAGACACCAATTCATATCTCAAATTACATAATGGGGTCTGCTTAAATTGATAGAAGAACTAGTCCAACAACTTCCAACAGCAACTCCATACTTTGTTCTTGGTGCAGGATTTTTGATAGGACTCTTGCATGCCTTTGAGCCGGACCATGTTGTTGCCGTGGCCACGCAAAACTCTAAACTATATCAGAAAAAATCATCAATGTCAGGCCGAATTACTGCGTCTGCTATCAAGGGCTCTGTTCTTGGAGGGTTGTGGGGGGCAGGCCACACTTCAATGATAGTTCTTGTTAGTCTGCTTATCTTTGCATTCTCGATGAACATTCCAAGCTCTATGTTTGATAACTTTGAGTTTGGGGTTGGCATCATGCTTGTAGCACTTGGGCTTTTTACATATTATAACAGAAAATCAATCAAGCAAAAACACGTCCACCCGCATTCTCATGATGGTATGGTTCATACCCATTCGCACACACACGACAAGTCCCATACCCACGGACACAAATCATACCTCATTGGCTGCATTCACGGGCTTGCGGGAAGCGGAAGCCTTGTGGTCTTGGCACTATCTGCACTGCATGATTTGCAAACCGTTTTGTCGTTTGGTGTCATCTTTGGAGTAGGGTCTATCATAGGAATGATGCTTGTGAGCAGTATTATCGGTCTGCCATTCTCACTTGTACAGAATTCTGCGAAAATAAACAAAATCCTGCGCTATTTGGTCGGCTCTATTAGCATCATAATAGGTGCCGGAATTTTGTACGACATCCTGACAAATGCGAGTTTTTTTGGACTGAACATTAACTAGAATTTACATACGCAAAACCAATCAAGTATACATGACAGAGCCGGCTCAAGTTCAGCTTTTTGAAAATAATATCAGATTAGATTTATCTGGCGTAATGGCTTCAAAAATGCATTGAATGAAAGCTACAAGGAATATGTCAGGCTTAACAAAAACTTACTCGCATCGATTGTTGTGGCAGTAATAGTTTCTGCCATTACCGCCCAGCTTTTGGCAGGCCAAGAAGACTATCTGAATAGCAGCTACACCGTCATAGTGGATCTTGTTGTTTTCTATTCCACATTTGGAGTTTTGTTCTATATTGATAATAGGAAAAAATACCTAACCGAATCTGGCAAAGTCGATTCGGCGCGGCTCAAAAAAGATCTCATAAAAATAATAACGTCGGTTGGGTCAGGCGAAATAGTTTATGTTGCTGTGAGGTGGTATTTGCAATATTATCTCCTTACCATTAACTATGAGCCATATTTGGCTTCGGTAATTACGCACTTGATAGCGGCAGTCATTTACCTATTTATTGTAAATCTGGGCGTTAATCTGACGAGGTTGTTCAAGAGTGGCACTTAGCATTTACGTGGACGGTTCTGGAGGAGACAACTCCGGATACGGTTATTTTGTCAAGGAAACTGGCGAATCATTCTATGAGAAAAAGTCCGGCATTACAAACAACCAAGCGGAATATCTGGCAATAATTGCGGCGCTGGAAAAGTTTGGCAGCACCGATAATGTGACAATTTACTCTGATTCCAAAAATACCATATCTCAGCTGAATCACGAGTTTGCAATAAACTCGGAACCTCTGCGCGAGCTTGCAAGAAAGGCGTGGTCCTTGATGGGAAACACACCAATCAAGCTGGTCTGGATTCCGCGAGCTCAGAATTTGGCCGGCAAAATGCTTGGCAGCTAGAGATCAGAACTTTCCAAGAATAACTTTATTTACGAAAAAGCGCTGAGCCAAACACATGACTTCTCTTTTGGAGCCAAAATCAATTGCGATTATTGGTGCATCTGATAAGGAAGGAAGTGTCGGTCGTACTATCACATCCAACATTATGAAAGGCTACAAGGGCAAGATTTACCCAATTTCTCCGACTCGCGATGTTGTATTCGACATGAAAGCATACAAGAGTGTGCTTGATGTTACCGAATCAATTGATTTAGCTATAGTTGTTACAAAAAACGACATTGTCCCAGCTGTTCTAGAAGAATGCGGCAAGAAAAAAATTAAAGGAGTCATTGTAATCACTGCTGGATTCAAGGAAGTAGATGAAGCAGGCAAAAAGCTAGAAGAGCAGCTAAAAACTATAGTCAAAAAATATGGCATCCGAATGATTGGCCCCAACTGTCTTGGTGTGATGAACCTAGACCCAAAGACAATGATGAACTCTACTTTTCTCAAAGTTACCCCCAAGTCAGGACAAATCGCACTGATATCGCAGAGTGGTGCAATCTGTGCAGCACTAGTTGAGGACGCAAGTGCACAAGGAATTGGATTTTCCGCAGTTATCAGCGTTGGAAACAAGGCAGACATGAACGAAATTGATTTGCTCAAGATGCTAGCAGAACACGACCAAACAAAGGTAATTGTCATGTATCTAGAAGACATGGGCAACGGCCAAGAATTTCTTAAGGTTTGCAAGCAAATTACTAAGAAATACAAAAAGCCAGTTCTGATCCTAAAATCTGGTAGGAGCCCAGAGGGAGCAAAAGCTGCTATGTCGCACACTGGCGCATTGATGGGCTCTGATGAAATCTATGATGCCGTGCTAAACCAGTCTGGCGCAATTCGCGTTGATACCATGGAAGAACTGTTCGATTATGCAGTTGCGTTCTCAAAGCAACCATTGCCACTCAAAGGCGACCTGGTAATTGTGTCAAACGCAGGCGGTCCTGCAATTATTTCCACTGATGCTTGCTCTAAATATGGAATAAAAATGGCATCAATTGAGGACATTAGGCCAAAAATCAATGCAGTAATCCCACCATGGGGAAGCTCGCGTAACCCAGTAGATATTGTAGGAGATGCAGACTATAACAGATTCAGCGGCGTTTTGGACAATGTGCTGGGTCACAAAAATGTCGGCTCAGTTATTGCAATGTGTACTCCTTCTGCTACTCTAAACTATGACGAGCTGGCAAAGGTAATCGTATCCATGTCTAAAAAATACAAAAAGACAATGCTGGCATCCCTGATGGGCCTAGATGAGGGAATTACAAACAGAAAGATTCTCTCCGATGGGGGCGTTCCATACTATACATATGCAGAAGGCGCGATTCGCGCATTACGCGCAATGCTTCGATTCAGCAAGTGGCTCAACACTCCTGAAGGCACCATTGCAAAGTTTCCAGCCAAAAAGACAGAAGCAAAAAAGGTCTTTGATTCTGTTAGAAAGCAAAAGCGAACCAACCTACTAGAAGAGGAAGGCCAAGCAGTTCTTAGAGCATATGGATTCCCACTGCCTCAAAGCATTTTGGCAAAAACCGCAGCCGAGGCAGTAAAAGTAGCCAAAAAAATCGGTTTTCCAGTAGTGATGAAAATAGCATCGCCTCAGATAATCCACAAGTCCGATGCCGGTGGTGTAAAAGTTGGCGTTGCAAGCGAGCAGGCGGTCAAAGAGGCATTTGATGTTATAATAAAGAATGCCAAAAAATACAACAAAAACGCACAGATCAAAGGCGTACTGGTTCAGGAAATGGTCAAGGGCGGAAAAGAACTAATCATAGGATCAAAACAAGAGCCAGGATTTGGCCAAGTCATCATGCTTGGAATGGGTGGAATCTATGTCGAAGTGCTCAAAGATGTAACATTTAGAGTAGCGCCGGTCACAAACCGCGAAGCAGATGACATGATTGATTCCATTAGAACTAAAAAATTACTGGAAGGAGTGCGAGGAGAAAAGCCAGCAGACAAGAAAAAATTATCCGAGCTCATCCAAAGACTTTCCTCACTGTTGACTGACTTTCCGGAAATCAAAGAGCTTGACATGAACCCAGTTCTAGTAATGGAGCAGGGCAAGGGATGCAAGGTCCTAGACGTCAGAATAGGACTTTCCTAGAATAATCTTAGAACAACAATTGCAGCTATTGCAATGCCTACAAACGAATAAAATTCAACTCTGTGTCTTGGAAGGCTTTGCATCATACTATGATCTCCAATCCCTTGTTTGATTTTGCGTGAATGTGGTATTGAGGTTCTGTTATGGTTTGGCATTTTACACACGCAAACTGGGTAAATTCCCTTCCACAGGTCTGGCATCGCTCAGAATAATCGTATTCTCGTAGCTCATCTCCACACTTTCTACATGAATCTATTCGCATATTTTGGAGTAGAATCTGTGCCATATTAGATGAAATCAGCTAAGTTGATGATTTCTCATCAAACTAGCTTACTAGTTCCTATGAATTACAATACCATACACAATACCAGCACATGTTTTTTCAGCCAATCGTGCTACATGTATGCTCAAGCGTACCCAAGCACCCCATTCCTCAGTTTGGGCACTGCCTTGGCATGCATTCTACCCAAAAATAGGAGTGCCACAGCAAAGAAATGAAGACACAATTGGCAGAAAAATCCCCACTGGCAAAATCACTTGACTTTGTATTACTAGCAATGGCAATAATCTATTTTGTGGGATATGTGTCGTTTCATCCAGAATCGTTTTTACTCAAAGAAGCTCCATATCACATTCCGCACGAATATGAGATTTATTTTGAAATTTTACTATGGGTTTTCTTTGGATTGTTGGTCTTGGATCTATATCTCAAATACAAAAAGCTAAATGACTGGAAACTGTTTGTCAGAAAACATTGGCATGAAATAGTAATGGTGGTGCTGATTCCATTTTTGACCGCATTCAAAATCGCAAAATTTTCAGTCAAACTAGTAAAGATGCTAAAAGCATACAAGGGCGGATTCAAAATCTTCTACAAGGCAAAAAAGGCATCAAAACACCTAAAAAAATAATTCAAAAAATCCTGAAACTATATTGATTACATTCTTTAATTGACTCTGCAAAATCATCATCATGCAGGAATCCAAGAAAGTTCTTTTTGTATGTGTGGAAAATGCAGGCAGAAGCCAGATGGCAGAAGGATTCTTTAAAAAATATGCACCTGCAGGCTATGAGGCCCAGTCTGCTGGGACCATGCCTACTGGCGCAATAAACCCAATTGCTATACAAACAATGAGCGAAGTTGGAATTGACATTACCGCTCAGACTCCTAAATCAATTACTGACTCTATGATAAAAAATTCAACACAAATAATCAACATGGGTTGCATGGATAAGCAATTATGTCCTGCTTTGTTTTTGGATGAAGTTGCAGACTGGGCAATTGCGGATCCAAAGGGAAAACCCATAGAAGATGTGCGTAAAATCCGCGATTCCATACAACAAAAGATAGAGGAGCTTTGCAAAAGCCTAGGATAGATCTCTCTGATACAAAAAAGAGATTTTTTGCAGAACTAATTGGCACCTTTGTGGTAGTAGTATGTGCTACGGGCTCTGTTGTGGCAAACGCCAAGTCTGGCGGTTCCATTGGACTTTGGCTTGAGGCATTTGCTCCGTTTGTTGGAGTATCTCTGATGGTCTATGCGTTTGGCAAGATTTCACTTGCCCACTTTAATCCTGCAGTGACTATTGCGTATTACATAACAAAACACATTACAAGAAAGCAAATCCTTGTCTATCTTGCAGCAGAGGCAATTGGTGCGTTTTCTGGAATTATTTTTGTGAAATTTGCAATAGGAGATGAGGCTAACTTGGGTGCCAATGCGCCAAACCATTCATACGCATTGTGGGAAATTCTTGGAATAGAGATCCTTGCCAGCGCGCTTTTGATGGCAGTGATACTGTGTGTTGTACATACCAGAGGACTCAGGGGATTTGGTGGAATAGCAATAGGTGGAATAATAGGCCTGGACATTTTCTTTTTGTCATTTGTTTCTGGCGCATCGATGAATCCAATTCGTGCACTTGTACCTGCTGTAGCATCTGGATTTTTAAATGACTTGTGGATTTACTGGAGCGCTCCGTTTATCGGCACATCAATAATTGCAATAATATACAAAAAGAAATTTGTAAAATAGATGAAGCAAAGATGCGCCTGGGCGCAGGGGGATGAGATGATCCAATACCATGATTCCGAATGGGGTATACCTGTACATGATGACAAAAAACTCTTTGAGATGCTAATACTGGAAGGTGCCCAGGCCGGACTCTCTTGGAGTACCATACTGAAGCGCAGAAAAACCTACCAGGCTGCATTTGATGGATTTGATCCAAAAATCATATCAAAATACACGCAAAAAGACGTCACACGACTGTTACTAGATGAGGGAATAATCCGAAATAGACTAAAAATAAAATCGACAATTAACAATGCGCAAAAATTTTTGCAAATCCAAAAAGAGTTTGGCAGCTTTGATAGATATCTTTGGGGCGTTGTTGGAGGAAAACCAATCAAAAACAATTTTTCAAAACACACTGATCTTCCGGCATCAACTGAGCTGTCTGATAAAATCAGCAAGGATCTCAAAAAGCGGGGATTCAGCTTTGTTGGAACCACAATAATCTATGCATACTTACAGGCAGTCGGAGTAGTAGATGACCACACAAAAAACTGTTTTAGGCATTAAGCAAATTTTTATTGCATTTTTAAACTAGCAGCAAAAACGAAAACAGCCGATCGCTGGTCAATATTTATACAAGTTCGATGGGGTATTGGCATGGCAATTAGGACTGGCCAAGATTACATTCAAAGTCTTAAGGGCAGAAAGCTGACTGTCTATCTTTTTGGAGAAAAGGTGCAAGACCCAGTAGAGCACCCAATGATTCGACCTTCAATTAACGCAGTTGCAGAAACATATGATTTAGCAGCACGCGAAGAAGAATTGGCATCTCCCACGTCCAAAATATCTGGCAAAAGAGTAAATCGATTCCTGCACATTGCAGAATCTGCAAATGATCTGGTATTGCAAAACAAGATGCAAAGAAAGCTAGGCCAGCTTACCGGGACGTGTTTTCAGCGATGCGTAGGAATGGATGCATTAAACTCGCTTCATTCCACAACATTTGAAATCGATGAAAAACACCATACCAATTATCACAAAAGACTATTAGAATTTATCAAAAAAATGCAGGAAGAAAATTTTGTAATTGGAGGCGCAATGACTGACGCCAAAGGTGATAGAAGCAAGGCACCATCTGAGCAGGCAGACCCTGACTTGTTCGTACACATCACAAAAAGAACACCAGAAGGCGTCTATGTTACTGGGGCCAAAGCCCACCAAACAGGCGTTATCAACTCTCACTGGATGATTATCATGCCAACAATACGTCTCACAGAAAAAGACAAGGATTGGGGAATCGTTGGAGCAATCCCAGTTGATGCACCAGGAATCACTTACATCTATGGAAGACAATCATGTGACACTAGAAGCATGGAGGAAGGCGACATTGACTCTGGCAACTCGCAATTTGCAGGCCAAGAGGCAATGGTCATACTGGATAATGTATTCATTCCAAATGATCTGATTTTCATGAACGGCGAAGTAGAGTTTGCTGCAATGCTAGTTGAACGATTCACCTGCTATCACAGAAGAAGCTATGTCTGCAAGACTGGCCTAGGTGACGTGCTAATTGGTGCAGCAGCTGCCATATCTGACTATAATGGTATACCAGATGTATCACACATACGAGAAAAGCTAGTCGAGATGACCCATCTAAACGAGTCAATCTATGCAGCAGGAATTTCATCATCATACCAAGCACAAGAGATGAAGTCCGGTGTTTGGCTAAACGACGACATGCTGGCAAATGTCTGCAAGCACAACGTAACTCGCTTCCCATATGAAATCTCTAGACTTGCACAAGATATTGCAGGAGGAATAGTAGTTACAATGCCTTCAGAAAAAGACTTTAGAAATCCAGTTACCGGACCATTGCTCAAAAAATACTTGGCAGGACGCAAAGGAGCCGACGTTGAGAACAGAATGAGAATCCTAAGACTAATTGAAAACATGACGCTAGGAAGAAATGCAGTTGGATATCTAACAGAGTCCATGCATGGTGCAGGCTCTCCACAGGCACAAAGAATCCAAATTGCAAGACAAATGCAGCTAGGCTACAAGAAGCAGCTGGCAAAGAACCTGGCAAGTGTAAAGGAAGACCCAGAAGAGGCAAAAGAAAACTCGGACTATTTCAAACGAGTCTTCAAAATTACAAAATAACTATATCTTAAAACAGGTTGTAGCGTCTTGCAAGTGAAACGCTGGTTGCTGGCTGCGTTGTTGCTAGATTGCCATCAATTTTGACTTGGTATGTTTCTGGATCAATTTCGATTTTTGGTGTGGCATTGTTGTGGACCATGTCCTTTTTGCCAATGTTTCTGCAGTTTTTTACCGCAAGAAACTTTTTTGAAACATTTAGCTTTTCCTCAAGGCCGTTTTCCAGTGCAATCTTTGATGTAAAGACAAATGACACTGACTGCTTTGCCCGTCCCAGTGCGCCAAACATTGGCCTATAGTAGACTGGCTCTGTGGTGGGAATTGAGGCATTTGGGTCACCCATCAAAGAGTATGCGATCATTCCTCCCTTGATTATCATCTTGGGCTTTGCTCCAAAAAACTGCGGAGACCAAATCACAATATCTGCAATTTTGCCACGCTCTAGTGATCCGACATATTCTGAAATTCCATGAGTTATGGCGGGATTGATAGTTATCTTTGCCAAGTAACGTTTGACTCTGAAATTGTCATTATCACCCGTTTCATCTTGGTGCCTTCCAAAGGCTTTTTTCATCTTGTCTGCGCTCTGCCAAGTCCTAGTGGTCACCTCGCCAATTCTTCCCATTGCCTGGCTATCTGATGACATCATGCTTATTGCTCCAACATCATGCAGTATGTCTTCTGCAGCAATTGTCTCTGCACGTATTCTTGATTCTGCAAACGAAACATCCTCTGGAACAGAAGAGTTGAGGTGATGGCAAACCATCATCATGTCCAGATGTTCATCAAGCGTGTTTACTGTATATGGCCTAGTGGGATTTGTAGATGAAGGCAAAACGTTTGATTCGCTTGCTATTTTCATAATGTCTGGTGCGTGGCCCCCGCCTGCTCCCTCTGTATGGTAGGTGTGAATTGCCCTTCCGGCAATTGCTGCAATGGTATCGTCTACATAACCGCATTCGTTTAGTGTGTCTGTGTGTATGGCAACTTGGGTATCTGTTTTGTCTGCAGCTCGCAATGCAGCATCTATTGTTGCAGGAGTCGTCCCCCAATCTTCGTGTAATTTGAGGCCACAGGCACCTTCCCTTATTTGATCAATTAGTGGCTCTTCTTTGGCATCGTTTCCCTTTCCCAAAAATCCAAAATTCATTGGAAATTCTTCTGTTGCCTCTATCATTTTGTGCATGTACCATTTTCCTGGAGTGCATGTTGTTGCGTTGGTTCCGTCTGCGGGACCTGTTCCACCGCCAATCATGGTAGTCGTGCCTCCACAAATTGCATCGATTGCCTGTTGCGGAGAAATAAAATGAATGTGGGTGTCTATTGCACCCGGAGTACAAATTAGGTGTTCGCCGGAAATTATTTCCGTGCTTGATGATATTATCATGTCTGCATCCATGATGTTTGGATTTCCCGCCTTTCCAATGCCAATTATTTTTCCGTCCTTGATTCCAATGTCTGCCTTGACTATTCCAAGGATGGGATCAATAATGATTGCATTTGTAATTACCAAATCCACGGAATTATCCCTGCTTGTGCCGCTTGCCTGCGCCATTCCATCTCGTATGCTTTTTCCGCCACCAAAGACTGACTCATCTCCATACTTGATGAGGTCTTTTTCGATTTCTATTATCAGCTCAGTGTCCCCAAGTCTGACCTTGTCGGCTAATGTGGGTCCAAAAAGATCAACGTATTTTTTTCTTGGAATCTCTAGTGTCATGCGCCCCTAAACCCACCTTTTTTGGCCTTTTGCATCGCCTCTGATTTTTTTTCATCCAAAGGCCCGTTCACCAAACCACTAAAGCCAAAAACAATTCTTTTCCCCCCATATTCTGTGAGCTCTACGCTTTTTGTCTCACCTGGCTCAAATCTGACTGATGTGCCAGATGCGATATTGAGGTGAAATCCGTATGCCTGCTCACGTGCAAATTCGAGTGCCTTGTTTGACTCAAAAAAGTGCGTATGGGAGCCAACCTGAATCGGCCTATCGCCTGTATTTCTGACTGATACTGTGATGGTTTTTTTGCCCAAATTCGCAATGATTGGCTTGTCGGAAATGAAATATTCTCCGGGAATCATACCATTACACAATTGGGTCGTGGACTGTGACCAGCTTTGTTCCGTCATCAAAGGTGGCCTCGACTTGTATAGTGTGAATCATTTCTGGAATTCCGGGCAAGACGTCCTGTTTTGTTAGAACCCTTTTGCCGGAGCTCATCAGGTCTGCTACGGACTTGCCGTCTCTTGCCCCCTCTAGTATGTGATCGGTAATTATTGCAACTGCCTCTGGGTGATTAAGCTTGACGCCTCTTGCTTTTCTTTTTCGAGCCAGTTCTGCCGCCAAAAAAATATGTAATTTGTCAATCTCCCTTGGAGTCAAAAACATGCTTTGATTTGTCAGATCTTGTATTTAATAATTAATAGAGAAAGTATAACTTTGCAAAACATTATCATTGATTGTTGCTCAAAATTGAAAGAATAATTGGAAATATTTTTGATGATCCTAGTCTTGCAAAAGAATTCGAAACCAACAGAAATAATGAAAATTACAAGACAGTGCACATTTTGCGCCACGATCTTGAAAAGACAAGACTAAAGCAAAAGACATCTGATGGTGTGGCAATTGCAATAAACATAACAGATGCCAAAAAAATGGCACACGGCGATGTCCTTTATGCAGATAATGTAAAAATCCTCATCTGGCAGGTCCCAGAGCAGACAATCATGGTAAGGCTTGGCAATCTGGAGCCAAAATCCCTTGTGCTAGTTGGGCACATCATAGGTAATTTGCACAGGCCTGTCTCTTTGGAGGCTGGTTCCATATCATTTCCAATCCATGATGTAGCAGAAGTCGACCTCTTTAGGAGGCTGTTTTGTGATATAGATAAAATCGAGCTTGTAGCGGAGGACAAAATTTTTCAGCCCCACAAATCAATGAATGTGCATGAACACTGACTTTGCCAGCCTTGGCATGATGCAGCTGTCGGATTCGTTTTTTCCAAGCGGGTTATACACAATGTCAAATGGGCTTGAAGCACTGCATCGCCAAAAAATGGTAAACAATGCAGATGATGTAAGGGAGCTCATCCAAATGTATTATTTGCAACAGGTCGGGCCTGCCGACTGCGTGGCGATTGCAAATGCATACGATTTTGCCGTCCAGAAAAGCCTTGATGGTATAATGCTAGTCGATGATACAATATGCAAAATCAAGCTAGCAAGGGAACAACGGGAGGCATCGATGCGCTCAGGAAGACAACTCATCAAGTGTGTTTTGTCGCTTGGACATGATTCATTCATTGCGCAATATCATGATATGATTACAGAATCAAAAACACCTGGGACATATCCAGTAGCGCTTGCCATTGCTGCGCAACTATTTGGGATCTCAAAGCAAAACACTGGCCTGATGTTGTTTTATGGATTTGGGACAAGTATAGTGGGGGCTGCACTACGTCTTGGAATAATACAACATATTGAAAGCCAGAAAATAATTGACTCACTCAAGCCCATCATAAGCGAACAAGCGAGCAAATACATTTCAAAATCATATGAACAAATTTGGCAGTTTGCACCACACGCAGATATTTTGCAGATGCAGCACGAAAAAATGGAAACAAAAATGTTCATAACATAAGGAGAAAAAAATGGCAAAAAGAATACCAAGAATAGGAATAGGAGGCCCCGTCGGATCTGGAAAAAGCATGCTAATTGAAAAAATAGTGCCTATACTTGCAAGGCAAGGCTATAGAATCTGTGTCATATCAAATGATGTCATCTCAAAAGAAGATGCGGACAGAATCCGAAAAAATTTGGCAACCAATCAGGGACTATTGCCTGAGAACATGGTAATCGGTATTGCCACCGGCGGATGTCCGCACACGGCAATACGAGAAGACCCTTCCATGAATTTGGCGCTAATTGAGGAAATAGAGCAGCAACACCCAGAGCTTGACCTCATACTCTTGGAAAGTGGTGGCGACAACGTAATGACTACATTTAGTCCTGCTCTGGCGGACTATTTCATTTACATAGTTGATGTCTCTGGAGGCGACAAGTATCCAAGAAAGGGAGGCCTTGGAATAGAATCGTGTGATCTGCTTGTGATAAACAAAATTGATCTTGCACCACTGATCAATGCTGACCTTGCAGTAATGGACAGAGACGCCAAAGCCATCCGCAAAGGAAAACCATATGTCTTTGTGAACTGCAAGGACGACACAGGCATACAAAAAATATGTGATTGTATAGTGCAGGATCTGCTCTTTGAAGAACCACCAAAGGTGCACTCTAAATGATCCTACTGCAAAAAGTACCACAGGAATTTGAGCAATATGCTCAAGATGGAACAATCGTAGAAAAAACCGGAGCCCTCAGAATAACACTAGAGCTGGATAAAACAAAAAACAGAACCGTACTAACACAACAATACTCAAAAGCGCCACTTCTTGTGCAAAAGGCACTTCACTACGATGTAGCAAATCCTGCAATGGCCTATCTGTTTTTGATGTCATCATCGGGTGGCGTCTTACAAGGAGACAGATACCACATCGACATATCAGTAAAAAGCAAGGCAATTGCAAACATAACAACACAAGGTGCTACGCGAATCTACAAAATGGAGTCAAACTATGGGGCCCAATTCGTAGATATCGATGTAGATGATGATGCGTATCTAGAGTTTTTGCCAGACCAAATAATTCCCTACAAAAAAGCTAGGTATTTTCAGAATGTTCTGATAAAATCCGGAATTGGCTCAACCATTGTGTATTCGGAAATAATTACTCCGGGGCGTGTAGCAATGGGAGAGATGTTTGATTATGATTTGTGTTATTTGAGATTGATTGCAAAAAACAGCGGCAAAACTCTATTTGTGGATGCGGCAAGACTCGATCCAAAAGAGCAAAAATTCAGCCAGACTGGGATTTTGGGTACTAAGTCTGTTTTTGGCACTCTCTACATAATAACAAAAAAGAATCTGCAAAAAATCTCAGACGAAATAGATGTGGTCTTGGAAAATACTGATTTGGTGTGCGGCTCCTCATTTTTGCCCGAAGATTCTGGCCTGGTTGTGAGAATCATGGGTAACTATTCTGAAGACATTAAAAGTGCAATACACCAATGTTTAAGAATAGTACGAAAGCATATCTTGGATTCTGAGTTTTGTGAAATGAGAAAAACTTGATTGTGCAATTGGTACGTTTTGATTTCTAAATTCACGTACCTGTGTCTTTTTTGTCCTGACTCTCTGATTTTGCAGAATCGCTATACATTGTATCGTCCTGCTTGACAAAGTCTTCCTTTGGCGGCGCTGGGTTTTTTGCAGGATCTGTCTCAAACTTTGGTTCCTTTTTCTCCTTTGATTTTTGAGAATATTGCTTTACAATCATTATCCCAACAATTACTGCAATTATGATATAGTTGATTGGCGGAGCCAGTATCCTTGTAACATAGCCAATTTGCGGAGCAACATAGAAGACCTTACCGATGTATTCTTCTTTTGTGATTGGATAGTCGGTTCCTGGAATCGATATTGGATTTGCGTCTCCCTTGGTGCGTATTGTCTTGGATTCTGGTCTGTCGTCTAGTATTGTCTCTACTCTATGTACGATTACTCTGTCGTGGCCGTTTGGTCGATTAAAGACAATGATATCGCCAACTTGGATGTTCTCAAATGGCTCGTTTCCATTTACTACTAAAACATCATAGACTTGCAAGACTGGAATCATGCTTCCACTAGATACTACATAGAAGGGATTCTGGGTTCCAAAAACTACTTGCAGTCCAATCCAGATTGCAGCTACTCCGACTGCTACAATTATGACATCCTTGATGATGCTCTTTGTCTTTGTCATGTTATAGTTTGGTTCCGCAGCTTTCACAGAACTTGGAGCCCTGCTTGTTCTCAAAGCCGCACTTGCATTTTAGTGCGCTTGACTCAGAGCCACCTCCAAGTAAGATGATTTCGCCTATTTTTTTGATTTCGGCCCACTCTATTGTCTGATCAGAGCCGTCGTTTTTGGTGATAACTAGAACTACTTGGTGTGAAGAGTTGATTCCTACCTGCTTTGCCACACCTACCTTTTTTGCATTAGAATCATACACTGACATGCCGGTAATTGAGCTAAATGTGGAATCTGCTGACTGGACTGGTGTCATGTTGACTATTTGTTGTGGCGGAGTGATTGATGCAGCTGGCTGCTCAAAGCTTACTGTTGGAGTAATTGGTGCTTCTGGCGTTACTGGCTTTGCCAAGCCCACCTCGCCTGTTTTTTGAAACTCTCTGTATTCGGCAATTGTACTGCCGCATGTTGTGCATAGGTACTGTCCTCTTTCTTTTAGTATCAAATTCTGGGCAACTTCTTCGTTAGGATTTTCAAATTCTATCTTTGGTCCGCCCTCGTATTCTTTTTCGCAAGTATTGCAAAAATGCTTTGAAATCAGCTGAACATCTAGTCTTCCAATGGGGGCCAAAAACAAGTCAGGTCCACCTAGGTTTCCCTTTCTTTGCTGCTCGTCAGTGACTTGTGCCATGATGAATCCTCCGGATCCCCGTAGTTTTTTTAGGCGAAGCTCAGAACTCATAATTCCAAATCAAGGCCAGATCCAATTAAAGTATATGCTGTTTGTTCCAGATTTAACCTCAAGATTTTTAGGTCTCTTAGAATGGAGCAATTTTGATTAAAATGGGACTAGATCACGTTTCAAACGCTAAAGACTGGCAGACCAAAGTAGTAGACTCTGCCAAGCCTGTCTTTGTGGACTTTTGGGCTGAATGGTGCGGACCATGCAGAATGGTAGGACCAGTAGTCGAGGAGCTAGCAAAGGATTATGCAGGCAAAGTCGAGTTTGTCAAAGTAAACGTAGACGAAGCCAATGAACTAGCAGCAAAATACAACATCTTTTCCATTCCAACTCTGATGTTGCTAAACAAGGGCCAAGTCATTGCACAGCAAGTAGGCGCAGCTTCCAAGGAATCTTACAAAAACATGATAGAGCGCGCACTGGCAAACGCCTAAACTCTTTTTTCTGATCCCAAGTAATTAATACCAGTTTTGACGGATTTTTTGCATGTCGCTAGGCGAAGTAGACACACTCAATCTTTTGGCCGAAAAGCTAGACAACCTATTCAAGGACTCACAAGGATACTATGAGTCATTTTTGGATGCAAATACAATGTACAAGCAGGGCAAGCTATCTGACAAGGAATTCTTTGAAAAACTAGGCGACTATACCGTAGCATACTCGGCATTAGAGTTTTTGGCAATCAAAGTAATCTTTGAGCTCAAAAAAGCACTGGACAGGGCAGGCGCCGGAAGCCTTGGCGGAACCCAATCGCCCGGATTGATGCCAGGAATGGGCGCACCCGGAATGGGAATGCCAGGACGAGTCCCAGTAATGCCTGCACAAACACCAGGCAGACCACCGTCAATAGTGTCTGCACAACAAGGATTCTCTGCACCAGGAACATTACCATCTCCGGATCCTGCACTGATGCCAAGATCACCTATGCAATCTCTAGGTTCTGGCTGCAAGTCATGTGGTGCTGAGCTGCGTGCAGGCGCTAAATTCTGCACCAAGTGCGGAACCAAAGTTTAGAAAAATTAAAAAAATTATTTTTGCCACATTTTCTGCCATGTTTTTGCGAAGCTGTCCATTAGCTCACCATATGCCTTTAGCTGGTCCATGCCAGACTCTGATGTGACGTTTTGCCAGTTCTTATCAAACTGCTTGAATGCCTCCAGCGCTGCATCATTCATTGCCTTTTGCCAGTTTTTGTGAAATTCTTTTAGGGTTTTTTCGCTGGACTCGTTTGCTGCCTTGAGCATTACCTCGTTGTATTTTGCCTGAACGTCAGAGCTTGTCTTTTGCAGGGTCTCTAGGTTTTGTGCCCACTTTTTGAGCAGATTCGAGTATTCATTCCATAGTGCGTCCCAGTTTCTTGTCTTTTGTGCTGGTGCCTTTTTCTTTGCCATGGTATGGTATGATACTGATTTGAGATAAAGATTCTCTAATCTTGGGTTGCACCGCACTCGGTACAGAATTTGGCAGATGCCGATATTTTGGAGCCGCACTCTGAGCAAAACTTGGCATCACCTGATACCTTGTTGACATTGCCGTATGTGCCTGTGATTCTCACAGCGCCTGTTGGTTCATAGTGCTCGTCATCTATGATTTCTACTGGTGCAAAGTCTTTTTCCTCAACGTACGCCATTATTCTTGGAATGGTATTGTCCTTGTCCTTTGGGTCTGGAATTATATCGCCTAGCCAGAACGCATATCGCATTAAAGTCAGCTCTGGTGTTGAAAACGCTAGGGTATGTGCAGACATGTAGTCCTGCGCTGACTGCTTGCCGTTGAAGACCTTCATGCAGTGAATTTTCTTACAAGACCTATAATGTTTACTGGGTCTGATATCTGCTAGCCCTGCTTTGCAAACTCGTCTGGGTTTTGCTCAAAGGCCCACCTGCAGGTAGCGCAGCAAAAATAGTATTCCTTTCCACCATGGACTAGTGGTTGGCCCTTCTTTCCAACTTCCATGCCGCAAACTGGGTCCTTCATGGACTTACTCTTGCCTTTTTGTTTATGTAAATCTTCCACAGAATTGGCACGGCCAAAAGTCCACCTAAGATTCCAGGAACCACACTCTTTGGAATTGCAAAGGCGGTTGGATCATGATGGTGCATACCTACGTGATATTCTGGCGGTATTGGAGACATGGACACTAGATTGTTCCACAAAATGTGCACAAAGGTTTCTTCGTACCACTGGTGGCCTCCAGGCATTCCATTAATGATAAGAAAAGAGCCCAAAAACACCAGCATCCATCCGGTGATATTTTCTATTTTGAGTCTGTTTTTGATTAGGCCTTTTGTTGTGTTTATCCCAATGATTGCAAGTGCAGAAATTAAAATCAGCGGTATTGCGCGGCCTACTCCGTGAACCAAACCCAAAGAAGAACCAATCTCAAAGCTTCCAGTTCCTGCAATATAGATAAGAAGCCAATAAAACATTGGATTGGGGCATCCGACACCTGCGTTTCCAAGCAGTAATCCCATGAAAAGTGATTTGGTATAGTCGCCTCGCTTTAGAATAAAGTTTGGCGTCCCAGAATATGTCGGAATCTTTAGCTCTACTAGCTTTAGCTGCGAGAGGCCAAAGACGTACGCAATTATTCCAGCTATTACAAACATGGTAAACGAGATTTGGTCAAGCGATATTGTGTTGCCAAGTGCTGCAACGCCAAGACCATACAAGGTTATAGTAGCTACAAGGCCTGCACCAAAAAGCAACGCCATACCCAGGCCCTTTTTGTATCCGTGGCCCATGCTGAGTGGAACTATGATAAACACTACTGGCATTGTACATGGCAAAATGATCATGGATAGGCCAGCAACATATGCAATTACTAGCCAGCCGCTATAGGATATGTCGCTTTTTGCACCTATTACTCCAGTTGTAAGTGAAAATACCACGCCCAAGAACACAAATGAAAATAGGACAAACAAAGACACGACTAGAAGCTTTTTTGTCTCCAATGTTTGCATGATGTAATTGCGTTTGCTAGATATTTAATTACAGTAATTTACAATTGTAAAGTATAATCTAGCCGAATTAAAAATCAAGGATTTAACCCATATTGTTTGGTTTATGCAGATCAAAAATCAGAATTGTTCCATTTTATGGATTAAATCCATAAATGTGAGTTTTGTCCAGTTCTGACCAGTTATGTGGTGCGTAAATTGCAAAAGCTGTCCAGTTGTAACTTTTGCCACAATAATGATTTATGATCTTTTATAGTAAAATGGTGGACTGGGAGGGAATTGAACTCTCGACTTCTGCATTGCGAATGCAGCGCTATACCACTAAGCCACCAGCCCTCACATACCAAAAAGCCTAGTTCTATTTCTAGTCTTTAACAAAATCATTAATCATACGCCAAACCAAACAATACCATAATTGAGCAAAATCAAAGATCATACCCTGGCAGACAAGGGCAAAGCCCAGTACGAGTGGGCCCGCACCCACATGAAAATTCTAACTCATTCTATATCAAAGCTAAAAAAATCAAAGCCGCTCCAAAACACAACACTTGGGGCGTGTCTTCAAATCACAAAGGAAACTTCAGTTTTGTTAATTGGACTGCAAGAATTGGGAGCCAAGGTAGTTTGCTGTGCAGGAAATCCGCTTACCACACAAGATGACATTGCGGCTTTTCTGGATTCTCAGGGAATCGCGGTATTCGCCTGGTCAGGCCAAACCAAACCAGAATATGACTGGTGCCAAAACATGGTACTATCACACAAACCAGATATCATAACAGATGACGGCGGAGATCTTAACATCAAGGCCCACAAATCAAAATCAAAAATTCTTGGCGCAACAGAGGAGACGACCACCGGCATAACGCGATACCAATCCATGGTAAAAAAGGGCAAGCTGCATTATCCAATCATTTCAGTAAATGGCGCAAGAACCAAAATGCTATTTGATAATCAATATGGGACAGGCCAGTCCACAATTGACGGATTTCTGCAGACAATGAATCTGCTTTTTGCATCAAAGAGAATAGTAATTGCAGGATACGGCTGGCTTGGAAAAGGTGTAGCAAAAAGATGCCAAGGAATGGGAGCAAAATGCATCATAACCGAAGTAGATCCAATCAAGGCACTTGAAGCCCACATGGACGGCTTGCAGGTAATGCCGATGAATCAGGCAGCAAAGTATGGTGATATTTTCATCACATGCACAGGAATGAAAGACATCATAACAAAACAACACCTCCTATCTATGAAAGACGGCGCAATAGTGGGAAATGTGGGCCATTTCGATGTAGAAATTGACGCAAAATTCCTCTTGTCGCAAAAGGTAAGGCAAGTCAGGCCAAATCTTGACGAGTGTATTTTGCCAAATCGCAAAAAAATCTATCTCGTCAGCAAGGGACGCGTAGCAAACCTGATTGCATCAGAAGGCCATCCTCCAGAAATCATGGCATTATCGTTTTCAAACCAACTGTATTCTATTTTGTACATACTAAATAATCACAGAAAACTCAAAAACCAAGTATACCAAGTACCGCAAGAAATCGACAACCAAATAGCTCAAGATGCACTGGATTCATCGCACATCAAAATAGACAAGCTGTCCAAAAAACAGATCCAATACCAGTCCAGCTGGTAATCAAAGAATAATAGCCAGACTATCTGAACAATCGTAATTGACAGTCGACTGTGTTATTGTGGATGCCAAGGCCATCACACCAAAAGGGATGGTAGAGCGTAACATCGTAATTAATGATGGAAAAATTTTGGATTTTACAACAAATGTTCCAGCATGTGATAAAAAAATCCAAGGAAAAGGACTAGTCGCCATTCCAGGTCTAATCGATACGCACGTCCACTATGGAGTGTATTCTCCAATAGAAGAGGCAGCAAAGACAGAATCAAAGGCAGCTGCTCTTGGCGGAGTCACCACAATGATGAGGATGCTAAGGCTGGGCAGATCGTACAAAAGATTTCTCCAAGACCAGCTTGACGCATCAAAACCAAATCACTATGTCGATTATGCAATTCACGCCACGATATTTGACCAAAAACAAGCAGACGAAATGCAGTATTGCGCGCAAAACGGAATCACCTCATTCAAAATCTACATGAATCTTGGGGGTGAGGTAGGCCACGTCTACATGGACATGGACCCAGGCTCGGCCACCCTCTTTGATGCCCAAATCCAGCTGGAAACTGCAACCATCAAACAGGTGTGCAAAAATGCCGCAAAACTAGGCTGTCCAGTATTGGTACATGCAGAAGATTATCAAATGTGCGAGTGCGGAATCAAAAAGGCAAAACAAGACCACAAGGACGGACTGGCAGCATGGTCACAAAGCAGGCCGCCAGATTCTGAGGCAAAGAGTATCAAAAAAGTATGCGAGATTGCACAAGAATTTGGCACCACGATCTATTTTGTCCACATTGGTTCTGCAATAGCACTGGATACCATAGAAGAGGAAAGAAAAAAGAGAACCAAGATTTTTGTTGAAACCTGTCCTCACTATCTAACACTATCTTATGAAAAACAAAATGGTTATCTGGCAAAAGTAATGCCGCCAATTAGGACAAAGACAGACAATGAGAAAATCTGGTCTGCAATGGCCTCTGGTGCTATAGATACCATAGGAACGGATCATGTGGCAAATCGACTAAAACTAAAGGTTGGAACAGATGTCTGGTCTTCACTGGCAGGCTTTCCAGGAATTGGAACCTCGCTGCCTATTTTACTATCAGAAGGCGTAAACCAAAACAAGCTAAATCTGCAACAGCTGGCGCACCTGACCAGTGGAAACGCAGCAAAGATCTTTGGAATGAAAACCAAGGGTTCTATACAAAAGGGATTTGATGCAGATATTGTTCTAGTTGATCTGAAAAAAGAGCAACATGTAAGCTCCGATTTCTTTGGTGCATTTTCGGATTATATCGTGTATGAAGGATGGAAGCTAAAGGGCTGGCCCATCACAACAATGGTTAGAGGCAAGCTAGTAACAGAAGACATGCAAATTGTGGGCAGACTAGGCCACGGCAAGCTAGTTCCTAGATGATATCGAATTTGCCGTTTTCTTTGGCTTTGTAAATTACGTCTGGTTTTCGCAAAAATATTCCTGCCTCAACCACACCAGGAATCTGCTTTATTTTGAGTCCAAGTGAGCCTGGAGATCGTATGGTGCCAAAATCACAGTCATAGATGATGTTGCTATTTTCTGTGATGAACGGATAGCCTCGCTCTATTGTTCTAATTTGCGGTTTTCCGCCAAGTTTTTTGATAAATTTTCTTACTGTGTTTCTTGCAAATGGGTGGACCTCTACTGGAATGGTTCTGGTAAAGTTTTTGACAAACTTGGATTCGTCTGCCATGATTACGACTTTGCTAGCCGAAGAAATCAGAATGTTTTCTCGCAACAACGCACCACCGCCTCCTTTGATGAGATATTTTTTTGAATCAATCTGGTCTGCTCCATCGAATACAACATCAATTTTCTCAATCTGATCTGCAGATATCAGATGAATTCCAGCTTGCTCTGCAATTAGTTTTATCTGCAGAGATGTTGGAACTGCACGAATGCTTAGCTTTTTCTTTTTGATGTATCCGCCAAGTTCTTTTACAAAAGCAGTTGCCGCCCGTCCACTGCCTAGGCCCAAAACAGAATTGTTTTTGACAAATTTGAGTGCGTCCTTGGATAATGCCGCAATGGCATCATCATATGACAATTACTCTACCTCGGCCTGCTCTAGCTTTGATAGGGTCTTCATTATTTCGCGTTTTATAGAATCTAAATCGTCTTCGTCGTCTTCTACTTCTTCGGGTTCCGGCAGGTTTACCTTTGGTTTTTTCTTTTCTGATTCCTTGAATTCAAGTTTTGGCGGCTCTGACTTTACTTTTTGCTCGATGTCAATTGGCTCTGTTATGAATGGTTTTACTTGCGGTTTGATTATTTCTGGCTGTATGGTTTGGGTAACTTGTATGATCTCTTGTTTTGTTTCTATTACTGGAATGATTTCTGGGGCATGGATTATTTCTGCCATGGTCTGAACGTGGATTTCCGGCGTATCTACTGGCTGTTCTATTCTGGTTTCTATTTCTACTGGTGGGACTGGCGTGTCTGGGATTTCTGTTAGTGTGGTAAATTCAATTCTCTTGCCCGGCTTTGCAAATGACTTGATTAGATCTTCAATGTCTTGTGTTGTAGTTGTGATCTCTGGTTTTGCCTGAACTGCTGGCTTTTCTGTCCTGATTTCTTTTGTTTCTTTTATCTCTGGCTTTTCTAGCTGGACTGTCTGGGCAACCTGAATCTTGGAAGAAATGTCTGCTAGTCTCTTATCCAGTGCTGATAGTTTTTGGTCCATCAGAGTCATCAGGCCGTCGCCTAATGGGCCCAAGTCAGGATACTTGGATGCTGCCTCTAGTTTTTCTATTTTAGCTAAAATTATGCCAAGCTGGTATTGGTATTTTGATAATAATTTGTCAACCTGTATCTTGGTGAGTGTAGTAGGTTCGCCGTATAATCGTGAAATGGTTTTTTGTAGGATTTCTTTTTCAATTCGCAGTGTGTCTATTTGTGCTCTGATGTGAGAGTTGGCACCAATTAGTGGAACCTTGTTTTTTCCTTTAGGAAATTTAGAAATTGTTGCCGCAGTTGCAGCGCCCGCAATGGAGCTAAGAACGAGTGCTAATTCCATTTAGGCGTACCATTTGATCCAAGAATATTTTCTAATTCTTGCATCCGGAAAGCCACAGCTAGAGCATCTATGTTGTCTTTTGTGGTAAGAATTCTTGCCACATCTTCTGCATCGAATGTGGGGTTTTTTTCTTGTAAAAAGCCCCATCGAGGGAGTTCCACGACCCATAAATCAGACACCACTTATGCCGGTGGCGGAGATATCATTACTACGTTATCTCCACGCACAACAATGGTCCCTATGCTTTTTGCCTCGCCATCAGAAGGGATCTCTTCTGAGCCGTCGAGTAGCAGATTCATGTGTTGATCAAAGCCTCTTAGGTTGCCACGAATAGTTTTGCCGCCTTTGAGCTTGATTAGAACTACCTTGTCTATGCTTTCGTCCAGTACTTTTACTGCCATGTCAACTGACATTTAATTCACTTATTGACTCCCCTATGCTGTTAATATATTAAAGTTTCAGTAGTGAACAATAGGGTCTTAGTCAGTGTATCAACTTTGACACTGTTTTTGCAAGATTTTGTGTTATTTCGCAAAAAATTTTCTGGCCGTCTTTTTCTGTTGCAATTGTCGGATCTCCCCAAACTCCATTTTTTGTCGCTTTGATGAATTGCACTGATGCAAGTTTTGCGATTTTGATTTTTTGTTGCGGTGTCATGTTTTGCGTGGATAGTCCTTTTTTTGCCAGCTTCATCTTGGTTTTGTTTGTTAGCGCCAGCATTAGTGATGTCTCCACAAATCCTGCATGATCGAACTCGCGGTCCATGAATCGCCAATACGAGAACACGAAAACCTTTGTTTTTCCCTTGGTGATCTTGGCAATTTTATCCGAAATCGACTTGAGTGCGTTTTGGTTTCCATGGTGACCGTTAAGGATTATTATTTTGTGTATGTTGTTTTGGCCCAAGGATACACACAGGTCCACCAAATAATTCTGCAGTGTCCTGTTTGTGACGCTAAAATTAGTGTATGGAGCATGCTCCAATGATACCCCATATTGTATGGTGGGCAAAAGCAACAATCCGCATTTTTTGGCCAGGCTCTCTGCAACCTTTGTTACTATGTCCGAATCAGTAGAAATTGGCAGGTGAGGTCCGTGCTGCTCTAGTGAGCCTATTGGTATTATTGCAGATTTTGATCTGGCTTTGCGGATTATAGGATCGGATAGGTTGCGAATCTCTGTCATTTTGTGTAGACTTTTCTCCAAGAGACTTCTAGCTTGCCCTCAAGGTGCATCTTGACTGCCTTGAGAAGTGTTTGCGCTTCCAGCTCCTGGCCCTTTTTCTTAATTGCCTCTAGCGTATCTGACGAGTCCACCTTGAACGAGTCCTGGAATATTATCGGTCCCTGGTCAAGCTCCTCTGTGACATAGTGAGCGGTGACTCCGACTATTTTTGCACCTCTCTCATATGCTTGTGCATATGCAAATGCACCTGGGAATGCAGGAAGCAGTGATGGATGGATGTTTATGATTCTGTGAGGATAGCGCCACACAAAGTTTGGAGTCATTATTCTCATGTATCTTGCCAATACCACCAAATCAATGTCGTATTTTTTTGAAACCTCGATTAAGTGGTCTTCTGCTTTTTGCTGGTCTTTTTCGTCAACTAGTACAAATGGAATGCCTGCCTTTTTTGCAATTGACTCTAGTGTTTTTTCCGTACCTACTATGACGCTTATCTTGCCCTTTAGCTGAGCTTTTGCAGCAATCAAAGTATCTAGGCAGTGTGGCTCTTTTGTTACAAAGACTGCAATGTTTTTGTGCGAATTTATCTCATGGTACACACTTACTTCCATTGCAAGCTGCTTTCCCAGGTCTTGCAGTTCTTTATCGAATTTTTTTACATCAATTTCCTTGGAAAATGAGGCCTCTAGGTGCATGCCAAAAAGACCCTTGATGACATTTTGGTTTATCTTTTCAATATTGCCTTGTTTTTGGAAAATCAAATTTGTAAATGCAGCAACAACTCCTTCGCGGTCCTTACCAACAACCGTAATTCCTATTCGGATCTTTTTCATGGAGTTGTCTTGCAAATTCACTTTATTAACTTAGGTCTTGAGCCTGAGAAAATCAAAATGGTGCGGGAGGTGGGATTTGAACCCACGAACCCCTAAGAGATAAGGGCCTAAACCTTACGCCGTTGACCGGGCTTGGCGACCCCCGCATCAATGCTCAAATTTTACACAAACTTATTGCTTACCATTTGATGCAAAAGATCGATTCCTAAAAATTACAGGCAAATCAAGGCCAGATCTGCTAAAATTCATCATAAAATCAAGTGGTCTGTATGCTGGACTTGCCGCCGCCTTTTCCATAATTGGACTGTTTCCAATATTTGGCGACCATCTGCCAAAGGCCTACATAATTGGAAATCCACTTGAGGTCAGCGGAATTTCTATAGAGCATGTGGTAGGTCATATTGTGTTTGGCCTAATTGCCGGCGTTGCATCTTTGAGCATCAGATATGTAGTACTTGCAGGCTTGTTCCCAATAGCACTGGATGCAGATCATCTCATACAGTTTCTGAACCTAGAGGCCGTACCTAGGATGGGTCATTCGTTTGCCTTTGCGGCCATTGCAGTTCCAATTATGATGTATTTTCTGGACAAAAAAGACTATCGACTTGGAGCAGTATCGCTTGCAGCCGTCCTAGCCCATGTTTCCTTTGACATTTTAATTTCAGGCCAGCTTGGAAGCTCATTTCCATTACTGATCCCATTTTTGGGCAAAACCGTCTTTTTGATTAATTATGACTGGGTTTTGTTTTTGGCTGCCGCCGTCATAATTATGGCAACTGGAACGTTTTTTGCAAAAAAGACAGTCAACAAAGCACAAATCTAACCAGCCAAATCAAAAATCAATGGGCAAGCTCTTTGGAACAAATGGCGTGAGAGGCGTCTTTGGCAAGGACTTTACATTAGAATTTGTCCATGACTTGACACTTTCACTTGCTGTTTATTTCAAAAAAGGTCCTATTCTGGTAGGCTATGACGGGCGCGATTCTAGCGTTATTGTAGCCAAAGTGATCTGTTCTACTCTGAATTATTGCGGCCTGGACTGTAATTTGGGAGACCTAGTTCCAACCCCTGCATTGGAATATGCAACAAAAAAGCTTGGCTATTCCGGAGGAATAATGATTACTGCATCTCATAATCCTCCGCAATACAATGGAATCAAACCCATTGCCAAAGACGGAGTGGAAATTTCGCGAGAAGATGAGGCAAAAATAGAACAGATCTATTTTGCAAAAAAATGGCCAAAGTTCTCCAAAGCCGGCAAGACAGGAACAGAGTCTAGAATAATTCAGGCCTATGTTTCTGGAATAATATCACAGGTAAACTGGCAAAAAATCAGATCAAAAAAATTCCGAGTAGCACTGGATCTAGGAAATGGCGCACAGACAGTTGCCGCACCAGTTTTGTGCAAAGCACTAGGATGCAGAACATTTCTGATCAATGACAAAGTAGACGGCCAATTTCCGGGCAGAGGTTCCGAACCAACACCGCAAAATCTGCAAAAACTAACCAGCCTGGTTCGCAAAAACAAGGCAGCGCTTGGAATTGCATTTGATGGGGATGGAGACAGGAGCATCTTTTGTGATGATTCCGGAAAAATTCTCACAGGCGACAAATCCGCATTGTTATTGTCAAATCATATTTTGGACAAACATCCTAGATCCAAAGTTGTCACCTGTCTCAACTCTAGTTCTGCAATTGAAACGCTGGCGGCAAAAACAAAATCAACTGTGATCCGCACCAAGGTTGGAAGCGTAGAGGTGTCCAGAAAAATGGTGCCACAAAAAGCCCTAATCGGATTTGAGGAAAACGGCGGCTTCATGTATGGCAAGCACAATTCAGTCCGAGATGGATGCATGACCTTGGCCCTGGCGCTAGATTTGCTTGCAAGCTCAAACTCTACAATAACATCAGAGCTGGAAAAAATCCCAAAAACCTACACCACAAAGGACAAGGTCTCTTGCACCAAAGAGCAGGCAAACAAAATAATCAGCGCTCTAAAAAAAGAACACAAAAACTATGACACAACAGATGGCATCAAGATAATCGCCGATGATAGAAACTGGGTGATGATTCGGCCAAGCGGAACTGAGCCAATAGCTAGAATCTATGCAGAGGCCGACTCGGAATCAAGACTTGAACAAACAATGTCAAGATATCTCAAAAAAGTAAAGTCCGTGCTTGGCAGCTGATAACACTAATAAGGCGATTCTAAACGACTGAAGGAATGGAGATGATCCCTACGGGTGATTTAATTGGGTAAAGCTTACTATGTAAAATTCGAGACACCAGCTGATCTTGTAAATCCAATTCTGGAAGCAGTCAGAGTTGCATCAAGCAGCGGCAAAGTCAGAAAAGGCACCAATGAGGCAACCAAAGCCATTGAGCGCGGAATAAGCAAACTCATCGTTATTGCAGAAGATGTAGAGCCACCAGAGGTGGTAGCACATCTTCCAATTATCTGCGAAGAGCAAAATGCCGCATATGCATTCGTACCATCAAAGCAAGAACTAGGCAAAGCACTAGGTATTGATGTTACATCTGCAGCAGCTGCAATTTTGGATGCCGGCGACGCAAACCACATTGTCGACGAAGTAGTAGCTTCAATTAAGAAACTTAAAGGTGGCAATTAGTGAGTACTCCCCAAACTGATGAGGTAGTGCCAGCCGAAGTAATACAAATTGTTGGCAAGACCGGTATCGCAGGGGAAATCACTCAAGTGCGCGTTAAGGTTCTTGGTGGTCGCGACAAGGGTAGAGTCTTGACAAGAAACGTCAAGGGATCTGTACGAATGTCTGATACACTGATGCTTCGAGAAACAGAACGCGAGGCCAAAAAAATTAGGTGATTAAATGAGTCTAATCGTTAAACCATGCAGTTTTTGTGACAGACCAGTATCAAAGGGATCTGGTACAATGCTAGTCAAAAATGACGGCACTGTTCTGTGGTTCTGCTCACCAAAGTGCAAAAAGAACATGTTGGTACTGAAGCGAGACCCAAGAACTCTAAAGTGGACCAAAAAATACCAAAAGGGCGGAATTATCAAAAAGTAATTTCTGAATAAAATTGAGCGAACAAACACTATTCATAGTAAAGCCAGACGCAGTAGCACGAAAACTAGTCGGACAAATCATTGCAAGATTTGAGGCAAAGGGATTCAAAATTCTAAAACTCAAAATGTTCACTTTTACCAAGGCACAGGCTCAGGAATTTTACTCAGTACACAATACCAAGCCATTCTTTGGCGAGCTGGTCGATTTTATCACATCCGGTCCAGTAGTTGTAGCAGTAATAGAAGGAAACAATGCAGTTGCCACAACTAGAATTCTAGTTGGCGCAACAAAGTCCTATGAGGCAGCCCCAGGCTCAATTCGAGGCGATTTCGGCCTTGGCATATCTGATAATATCATCCACGCATCTGATTCCAAAGAAAATTTTGAAAAAGAAGCAAAGGTAGTGTTCGAGTGAGCGGACCTTGCGAATTCGACAGCCGATTGTGGCAGTTCTAGGCCACGTAGATTCTGGCAAGACATCACTATTAGACAAAATCCGTGGAACCGGAGTCCAAGGAAGGGAAGCAGGCGGAATTACACAACACATAGGTGCAAGCTTTCTTCCATCTGATACCATCAAGCAAATGTGCGGACAATTAGCAGAAAAGCTCAAAAAAACAGAAAACGACGTCCCAGGCCTTTTGGTAATTGATACGCCAGGCCACGAAGTCTTTACAAATCTGCGAACCCGTGGAGGCTCTGCAGCAGATATTGCCATATTGGTAGTTGACACAAACAGGGGCTTTCAACCACAAACAAACGAATCGCTCAAAATTTTGCAGGCAAGGAAGGTACCGTTTGTAGTTGCACTAAACAAAGTAGACCAGATTCCGGGCTGGCGTCCCGCAGACACTCCATACATTTCTCTGGCAATAAAAAAGCAGGACCAGTTCATACAAACAACACTTGATGAGCAGATCTACAATGTCGTCGGAACTCTTTCAATTCTTGGTTTTCAATCGGAGGCATTCTATCGAGTAAAAGATTTTGGAAAAGAAGTATCGATTGTTCCAGTCAGTGCAAGGACTGGAGTTGGAATTCCAGAATTGCTAACTGTTCTGGTAGGCCTTACACAACAATACATGCAAAAAAGACTCGAACAAGAAGAAAAACAAAGTCGTGGAATCATACTAGAAGTAAACGACGAGGTAGGTCTTGGCACCACCGCAAACATGATACTAATTGATGGTACCATCAAAAAGGGCGACTCTGTTGTAGTAGCCAAACGTGATTCTGTGGTTGTCATAAAGCCAAAGGCATTACTTTTGCCAAAACCACTAGATGAGATGCGTGATCCTAGGGACAAGTTCAAGCCAGTAGATCATGTGGATGCGGCAGCTGGAATCAAGATTGCCTCACCAGATCTAGAAGGAGTCCTACCTGGAAGCACTGTCTATGTCACAAACAAAGAATCCCAGATAGAAGAATTCAAAAAGACAATCGAGTCTGAAATGAAATCAGTCTTTATCGATACTCAGACAAACGGAATCATTCTCAAATGTGACACAATTGGCTCCCTTGAAGCCATTACCGAAATACTCAGGCGCCAACAAATTCCTGTAGCAAAGGCCGACATTGGCCACATCAATAGACGTGACGTAATGGAAGCAAAGGCAATCAAAGAAAATGACAGGCACTTGGGGGTAATCTTGGCATTTAATGTAAGGACTCTACCAGATGCACAAGAAGAAGCAGACAATTACCACATCAAAATCTTCAATGACCAAGTAATCTACAGTCTTATTGACAATTACACCATGTGGGTCGATGATGACACTGCAAATGAGGAAAATGCAGTATTCTCAGAGCTACCACCAATTTGCAAATTCACATTTCTCAAAGGCTATATTTTTAGAAACAGCAATCCAGCAGTCTTTGGAATACGAGTTGATGTTGGCACAGTAAAGCAAAAAATCCAAATCATGACAAGTGATGGCAAAAAAATCGGCAAAATCCACCAGCTCCAGGACGGCAAAAAATCAATAGATGCAGCAACTCAAGGCCAGGAAGTTGCGTGCTCTATCCAAGATGTAACAATAGGAAGACAAATCTCCGAAGAAGACGTGTTTTATTCAATGCCAAACTCGCGTGAGGCAAAAACAATACTGGAAAAATTTCTACACAAGCTCACACCAGAGCAACATGCAGTGTTCAATGAAATTGTGGCATTGCAGCGAGCAAAGGACGCATCCTACGGCTACGTCTGATATTTTTTGGCAATCATGTGAATTCCGGGCTCGCCTACTGCACCCATCATTCTGTCTACTTGTTTGCCGTCCTTGAACATGATAAATGTCGGAATTGCCTGAACGCCAAACTTCATTGAAATGTCTTGGTTTTGGTCCACATTTACCCGTGCAAATTTAATGTGGCGATATTTTTTTGCCATTCTCTCAAATACTGGATGCATCATTTTGCATGGGCCGCACCACTCTGCCCAAAAGTCAACAAGGACCAATCCTTGTGATATCACACCATCAAAGTTTGTAGAATTCAGTTCAATTACCTGAACTTGGCTCTGTGCAATGGATTCTTGTTGTTGTGCAATCATTTCTGCTAGCTTTTTTTGCTTTATTTTTTCCAGCTCAGGGTCTTCCATGACTTTTGTTGTTTTTTGAAATATTAATTTCTACAGATCAAGCAAATAGCGCATGTAGACTGCACCGTCTTGTCGTATTTCCATGTCGTGAAATGTAGGTGCCTTTATCTCGACTTTAAAGTGGTGCTTTTTGATGTCAATTTTCTCGCCCCTTAGTTTTGCAGATATTTTGTACTCTGAGTTTTTTTCTATGCTTACTGTGATGGTTTTTGCTGCAAATCCATCCGTTATGGTCAAAATTATGAGTTCTTCTAACCAGTTATACAGCAAGTATCGAATGTCTTTGCCTGCAACTGCGAGTATTTTTTCCTCTTTTTCCTCTATTGTGGACGTGTCCAGAATTGTCTCTATTACAGATCTGGCAGCTGCTACAAACGCCTCTTCTAGGTTTGGCGCATTTACCTCAAAGATTGCGTCGGTTGTATGCTCTAGGCTCTTGTAGCTCAACGGTTACAAGTTGCGTTTTCTATTATTAAAAGTAAGACAAAACAACAACACCTAAATCCATTGGAGCAAAAGTTTTTCCAAGTTGAATCTGCCAAGGGGAATGAAAGATTTTGATTCTGCCGAGCAATCAAAAATCGAATTTGTGCGACAAAAATTCCTAGAAACATCCAAATCCTTTGGATTTAATTTTATGGCGCCATCACCGCTTGAACTAGTATCTGTAATTGAGGCAAAGTCTGGCCCAGTAATCCGAGACGAGATTTATTTTTTCAAAGACAAAGGAGACAGAGAAATTGCACTGCGATTTGATTTTACGGTTGGCCTGACAAGATATGTAGTTGAGCAAAAATCACTTAAAATGCCTGCCAAGATTTCCGCATTTGGCGGAGTCTGGAGATATGATGAGCCACAAAAGGGTCGATACCGATACTTTCACCAATGGGATCTGGAAATATACGGCAAACCAAGCCTTGAATCAGATGCAGAGATAATCGAGTTTACATCAAAGTTCTTCTCAAAACTACATCTCCAAAACATAACAATTGATATTTCTCATCGCAAGCTAGTCGAGTCAGTTGTGGGCAAGATCTTTGGCACAACAGATCCACAAACAATAGGTGATATTTTCCGCGCAATAGACAAAATTCAGAAAAAGAAAAAGGACGAAATCATATCTGAATACACACAAAAAGGCTATTCTCAAGAAAAGATGGAGCAAATTCTCGAATTCTCAAAAATCAAGGGAAGCCCAGAACAAGTCGAGTCTGCCTTTGACGTTTCTGGAATTCCAGCCTGGGCTGAGCTAAAGGAATTGTTCTCTTCTCTTAAGAACAGAGGCGTTGCAAATATTTGCATCAATTTTGGCATAGTTCGCGGCCTTGACTATTATTCTGGTGTGGTCTTTGAGGCATTTGACAGCTCAACTAGCTTCGGGGCACTGGTTGGCGGCGGACGATATGACAGCCTTCCAAAGGCATTTGGCCGAGAAGACATTGGGGCAACCGGCGTTGCAGGAGGAGTGGAAAGAATAATTCTATCACTGGAAGCTCAAGGCTTGCAAACCATAGAATCCACAGTTCCAATCTCGGTCTTGTTTGTAAACGAAGAGATGGCAAGGCCTGCCATGAGCATTGCATCCAAACTGCGAGAACAAGGATTGACAGTAGAAATTGATCTTCTGGGGCGGGCATTCAAAAAGCAAATAGAAAATGCATCAAATTCCAAATTCGCAGTAATTGTTGCCCCAAAGGAATATTCAGAAAATAAAATCATAGTCAAAAACATGTCTGATGGCAAAGAAACCATCACACAAATAGAATCCTTGTTTTCTAATACAAAATCACTGTTTACTCTGTGAATGCACGAGTAAGCATCATTATCTCAGGACCATTAGTCATGTTTCCAACAACTACTGCCTTGTTGTTTGCCAATATTCCAGATGAAATGTAGGGAATTCCGCCGTTGATGGTGGCTGGCTCTAGCTTTACCTTTAGCACATCAGAAATAGACTTGATGTCGTCTTCGTCTGTTTCAGGATGGATTATTCCACCAATGTTGTTTGCGCACACCATCACGCCAGCTTGGTGATAGCCTGCAACTTTTTTCTGGATTACCTCTATTCCAAGTGTATCTTTGATAATTTTGACTGCCTCACTTGGAATCTTGGGCGATGCCACTCCGCCTCTGTCATTTACTGCAATCAGGTTTCCTAATGCGTTATGCTTTGTGTCTAGGACTCCGACATTGAGCTTTGTTGTCTTTTTCATGTGGTCAATTTCCCACTGCGAGCACAGGCTAGGCAAAAGCACTCCATTGTTGTTTAGCACCATCATCGTGCCAAGTACTCTGGTATTTGCAACAGATGCAAAGACATATTCTGCTTTTAGATAAGACGCCAGAGTTTTTGCCTTGGTATCAGCAAATCCATTTGGCACAAAAACAAAATCATCATTTGTCTTTGTGTAGATGCCGATGTTTGGGCCCCGATACACATCATATTTGTAAATATCCAACTATCAGTTTTGCAAACAAAAAGATATGAACGTAAAGGTGCGATCATAACCAAACAGTGTTATAATTTGCTGATCTTGCAAATTTTCTACTTTAGTTTCCACTAATTTTGTTTAGATTTAAATAACATTTCATCAGAGCAGTCGTATGCCAATAGATGAGCATTTCCCACAGGGACTAAAACCAATCGGCAAAATTATGCACGCAGATGGTGAACACTATCACTTCATGTGGGGACCAGGTAGAAGCGACGCAGAATGCTTTAGCGATGAAGCAGTCATCTCAGCATATGCAGCTCGCGGAGAAACCCAGGTTCCATTAGGTGTTAGTGGCACAATGGTCGCAGTCGACTGGGATTCTTGTGTAGCAGATGGAGCATGCATCGAAGCTTGCCCAGTACAAGTTTTCCAGTGGTACAGAACTGAAATGGACATTCCAGCAAAAGATGTTGTTGGAAAGACATTTGCAGGTACCGGCTCTTCAGTAAAAGAAGAACGCAAAGACAAAACCGACAAGGCAGATCCAATCAGAGAACATGATTGCATCTGGTGCATGGCTTGCGTTTCAGTTTGCCCACCTCTAGCTATCAAGGTTGACCAATCAAACTTGGAGCACCACGAGAAGGCAGCAGGAACATACATCAAGCTCGAAGGTGGAGAAAATCCACACGCACACGATTAAAGAAAAATAACTTTTTTCTTTTCTTTTTGATTTTTACTTAAACAAATTTTAACCAGTTCTTTTCATCGAATTTCGCAGAGGTCGCCTAGCTCGGTAGGGCGCGGGCCTTGAGAGCCTGTGTGCGCAAGCATCCGGGGGTTCAAATCCCTCTCTCTGCGCTTATTTTCCAAACTTGCTTAGCTCTGCTAGTAACGCAGAAAGCTGAATCTCTGGATTTGCACCAGACAAAATTCGATAATCATATTTTGCAATGGCTTCGGAAATCTCTACTAGGTTTGTCTGCTTTGTTCTGTATACTGCCTCGTTGATGTATTTTAGAAAATCAGACTCTGACATGCCATAGACTTTGATTAGCTCAATCATCTTGTTTCGCGCATCAATTATTTTGCCAGAGATTGCCATCTTTAGAACTTCGTCAACATCTGTTGTTTTTGTCAGACCAGAAGATGATTTGACATTGTCCTCTGTTATTGCTCCAAGGCTTGCAGTTGCCTGCATTAGATTAATTGCGTGCCTTAGGTCACCTTCGGTATACTCGTATATTGCTCTGAGGCCATCTTCGTCTGCCTTGACTTTTTCCTTTTTTGCAATGTCTTTGATATGCGAAATCACCTCTTTTTCAGAGATTCTGGTAAACTTGAATACTGCGCATCTGCTCTGAATTGGCTCTATTATCTTGGAGATGTTATTTGCAATTAGGATGAACCTGCATGATTTTGATGCATCCTCTATGATTCTGCGCAGGGCAGTCTGGGCATCTGATGTCATCTCATCTGCCTCATCTAAAATGATAATCTTGAATGGAATATTTGTGTCAAGGCCTGCAAATTTGGAGAATTTCTTTACCCGTTCTCGGACCATGTTGATTCCACGCTCATCGGATGCGTTTAGCTCTAGGGTGTATTCCTTCCAGCCATCACCTAGGATTTGTCTGCACAAACACAATGCAAGTGTTGTCTTGCCAACTCCGGCCGATCCGGAAAACAATAGATGCGGAATTTCCGTGACGTTTTTTAATAATGCAGTAAGACTACCAACTATTTCTTTTTGATTTACCAGATCCGTTATTTTTTGCGGGCGGTATTTTTCCACCCACATTATGGAATCTGACATTGCTAAACCATAGATTGCATTATTAATAAATCACGCCTGAGGATCAAATGATCAAAGCTATTTGTAAACACAATTGATCGATCGTATCCATTAAATCCTTGAATCAAGTTTGATAACCATTGAAAATAAACGAGCTTTTACAAGTCTACACTATAGGATATCATACAGAAGACGTAAAGACAGTCATAAATCACGATTTTAAGATCGACGTCTCTGGAGTTACAATCTCTGGCAAGCAAGGAGAAGTAATCAACATGCCTCGTTGGATTGCACAAACTCTGGAATCCGAAACACATGCAGAAATCCAAGAACCTGACATGGGAATAGAACTAACACAATCAATATCCAAGGAAAACTTTCAGGGAGAAGAACTGTCTCATTTAGAGCCAGACTTTTACATCAAGGTTCGAGGCTACATGGCAAGACAATCAGAAAAAGAACGCGACAAGCTAGAATCACTACTAAATACACTAATTCGAAAAAGACTCGGCAAGCTAATCCCACGTGCCAATTCGATGGAGCTTACCGCTGATTTAGCAAAAAAACTATCAATCGAAGAACGATCATTATACAATACAATTCACAATAACAGCTCCGATTTCCTAAAGCAGATCTTTGGTGAAAAACAATGACACTTGAAACCCAATCTCGAAGCGCAACAATAGACCAAGTGCAACACTTTTTGTCCTCATTTAAGGACAAGTCTGGACAATTCTACTATGTAGAAGAAATCGACCAAATGATGGCAAAGCAGGCCAAATTCATTGTAGTTGACTACAATGACATAGTCTCACACAAAGAAATTGAGGTAAAGTTCAACCTAGAGCCAGATGAGATTCTTTATGCTTTTTCACGCGCAATCAAAAACATTCTAGAGGAAAGATTTCCAGAATATGCAGTCAAGATTTCAGATGACATACGAGTAAGAATTGCAAACTATCCAATTCAGCGCAGCTTGCGTCAAATAAACGCAGAGGTAATTGGAAAAATGACTAGCGTCTCAGGCATGGTGGTTAGATCATCTGAGGTAAAACCCCTTGCAAGAAATGTGGTATACAAGTGCCCAGAAGGTCACATCACCGAAGTTCCACTAGAGCGCGGCCTCAACATTTACGCCCCAAGCAAGTGTTCTTCTGAAAAATGCGCACACCGAGACATTCGAATTGATCCAGAAAACAGCAAATTCATCGACTTTCAAATTGTCAGACTACAAGAGCTTCCAGAGGATCTTCCACCAGGACAGCTGCCTCATTACATTGATGTTACAATAAAGCAGGACCTAGTTGATAATGCGCGTCCTGGAGATCGAATCATACTTACTGGTATTGTCAGAATCGAACAAGAACAAATCACAGGAACCCGAGTCAACAGCGGCCTGCATCGATTGCGAATAGAGGGAAACAATATTGAGTTCTTGGGTGGAAGGGGCGGCAAAAACTCGAGACGCTCAGAGAGAGAAGAGATCTCACCAGAAGAAGAAAAAATCATCAAATCCTTGGCAAAAAATACAGATGTCTATGAGAGATTAATCAATTCTTTTGCTCCACACATTCAGGGACATGCAATAATCAAAGAATCAATTTTGCTTTTGATGGTTGGCTCTACCCAAAGAATAATGGGCGATGGCACAAAGATTCGAGGTGACATTAACGTATTTTTGGTCGGAGATCCAGGTACTGCAAAATCTGAGATGCTCAAGTTTTGTGCAAGACTTGCACCCAGAGGACTCTATACCTCAGGTAGAGGTTCAACGGCTGCAGGGCTCACAGCTGCTGTGGTTCGTGACAAAACCGGAATTATGATGTTAGAGGCAGGTGCCGTAGTGTTGGGTGACCAAGGCCTAGTTTGCATTGACGAATTTGACAAGATGAAGCCAGAAGACCGAAGCGCACTGCACGAAGTCATGGAACAACAATCTGCAAGTATTGCAAAGGGAGGAATTGTGGCTACGCTCAACGCACGCACATCAATTTTGGCTGCTGCAAACCCAATGTACGGAAAATATGACCCATTCAAAAACATCACAGAAAACGTAGCACTACCAATTCCACTATTGACCAGATTTGATCTCATATTTGTTGTACGAGACATTCCATCAAAGGAAAAAGACCGCAACATTGCACAACACATTATTGGTCTGCACAAAAAATCTGCAACTGATACCAGATCTTTAATTGATGCTGATATTTTCACAAAATATCTGGCGTACTGCAAAAGATCAGACCCAACACTGACACCAGAGGCAGAAGAAAAAATTCTTGATTACTATCTAAAGATGAGAAATGTAGAATCTGAGGAAATGATCACAGTTACACCAAGACAGCTTGGTGGGTTGATCAGACTTGCAACTGCAAGGGCAAGACTACTCATGAAGGACCAAGTGGAAGCAGAAGACGCAGAACGCGCAATATTTCTGATCCAAAGCATGCTAGAGGATGCCGGAGTCGATGTCAACACTGGCAAAGTAGACCTTGGTGTATTGCAGGGAAGGCCTCACAGCGAGGTATCAAAATTACAGCTCTTCATGGATGTTCTAAAATCGCTAGAAGGAGATAGCAAGACACCGGTTGAGGAAAAGCTCTTTGTCAAAGAATTGACCAAGACAGGCAAATTCACAGAAGAAGAGGCAAGAAACTTTATTCGAAGAATGCTGCGAGAAGCATCAATTTATGAATCCAAGCCTGGCCACTATAATCGTGTATGAGACTAGATGCACTTGAACTGATACCTTCCGCACAAGAATTTCTAGCTGAGCAAAAAATAACAAAACTATACCCGCCGCAGGCAGATGCAGTCAAGGCGGGCTTGCTTGAGTGCCAAAACATTCTGGTGGCAGCCCCTACTGCAAGTGGAAAAACCCTCATTGCAATGCTTGCAATGATGAAATTTTTGAGCCAAAGAGAGGGCAAAATCGTCTATCTGACACCACTTAGGGCGCTAGCATCAGAGAAATTCTCCGAATTCAAAAAAATGGAAAAACTTGACTTTGGTCGCAAAATCAAGACAACCATTTCTACTGGAGACTTTGACTCCGTGGACAAGGAATCAGAAAATGCCGACATTATAGTACTAACCAATGAAAAAATGGACTCGTTAATTCGGCATGGCACAGAGTGGATTGACAGAATTGGTCTTGTGATTGCTGATGAAGTTCATCTAATTGGAGACAAGGACCGCGGACCCACATTAGAAGTGGTTCTAACAAAGCTAAAGGAGCTTGACACAAAACCCCAACTGGTAGGCCTCTCTGCTACCATAACAAATTCTGATGAGTTAGCACAATGGCTTGGCTGCAAGCTAGTATCTAGTGACTGGAGACCAGTACCACTAACCGAAGGAGTCTTTGATGGTGGAGCCATACTTTGGAATAATGGAGACATTAACGAAATAGAGTCCAGCATACGTGGCCCACCAATAGATCTGTGCCTTGACACAATAAAAAACGGCGGACAGTCATTGGTGTTTGCAGAGACGCGAACCCGCTCTGCATCGCTTGCAACAAAAGGCTCTGATGCAGTATTCAAATTTCTAAGTGACTCTGAAAAAAAATACCTCGAAGAAATATCACAAAAAATTCTAAATGACAACGAGCATACTGATCTGATAAAAACACTTTCGGCATTGCTCAAAAAAGGAGTTGGATTCCATCATGCAGGCCTCAATCAAAACTGCCGAGAAATAGTAGAAACAGAATTCAGAAATGGCAACATCAAGCTCTTAGCTTCTACTCCTACTCTGGCCGCAGGAGTAAATCTTCCAGCAAGGCGAGTAGTCATATCAAGTGTAATGAGATATGATGTTAAGGCAGGCGCAAACAAGCCAATTAGCATCCTAGAATACAAGCAATTGTGTGGAAGGGCTGGCAGACCTCAATATGACAAGTTTGGCGAGGCAATCATAATAGGAAATGCAAATCCGGCCGACCTTACAGAATATTACATCAATGGAACGCCAGAGCCAATCGAGTCACAGCTGGCAGATGACAAAGCACTGCGAATCCACATACTGAGCCATATTGTATCAAATCCAGGAATCAAAGGAGAACAAATACTGGAATTTTTCCAAAAAACCTTGGCGGGAATTCAAACAAGAAAAAGCACACTGTCATTTTCAATAGAGATTGCAAAAAAATTCCTAATTCGGGAAAACCTCATCATACAAAAAGCGGATAGATTTGCCGCAACAGAGTTTGGCAAAAAAGTCTCCATGCTGTATATAGATCCAATTACTGCAATTTACTTTAAGCGTGGACTGGAGGCCGTATCTGAGAATAATACACACGCACTTGGATTTTTGCACTTGATTTCCAACTGCGAAGAATTCTTTCCCAAGTTTTCTCTGCGAAACAAGGACTATGAAACACTAGGCACACTAATTGAGAACAAGTCCTCTCAGCTAATCGAGTCCATATCAGAATACGACTGCAACCGAAGTTTGCTGGCCTTGTATGCATGGATCTCAGAATCATCAGAGATTCACCTATCTGATAATCTTGGCATAGAGTCTGGAGATATGCACAGAATGGTGGAGACTGCAGACTGGCTCATCTATTGCCTGTACGAGCTTGCAAAACTAGTAGAGCGCGCAGATCTACTAGAAGAACTATCTGTACTGCGCAAAAGAATCTCTTATGGAATAAAGCAAGAACTAGTAGAACTAGTCCAAATACGTGGAATTGGACGCGTTCGTGCGCGAAAACTATACTCTCATGGAATAAAGACCATGTCGGATCTGCAGCAAATCCCAGTCAACAAGCTGGCAGAGATTGATAAAATTGGCCCAACCATTGCAGATAATATTAAATCTCAACTCAAAAAAGTGAGATAATTGCAAGAACATGTCATTGCAGCGCTAGTTGCATCCATAATTGCATTTTTTGTTGTATTTGGCTTGGTTCCACCATTAATTAAAAATCTGACCAAAAAAAACTGGGTAGTAAAGGACGTAAATCGAGTAGGTGGCGCAATGGTGCCAAGACCTGGCGGGCCTGCAATACTTGCCGGAATTATAGCTGCAGAAATATCGCTTTACTTTTTTTTGCCACAAGAAAGACTAATCACGCGAGGAATCACAGCTTTATTGATCACGACATCTTTGGCATTTGTAATTGGATTTGTAGATGATAGGCGAGTCATGGGTGGGTGGTTCAAGCCTTTAGCCCTGGCAGGTGCTGCCATTCCAATAATTGCGCTTGGCGCATACGAGCCAAATCTAGCATTTCCCCTTTTTGGTGAGGTAAAAATTCCTGCATTATACCTAGGCCTGATAATATTCATGATTCCTATAATGGGCAATACGATAAATTCGATTGATGTAATGAATGGAATCGCAAGTGGATTTATGACAATTGCATCATTTTCACTTGCAATCGTTCTATTCATACTGCAAAACTATTCAGTTGCAATTATGACTCTGCCTATTGCATTTGCCTCACTTGCCTTCTATAGATATCATAAATTTCCAGCCAAGATATTTCCGGGCGATTCGGGAGCACTGACACTTGGTGCAGCCTATGGGGTTATTGCAATTGTAGGCCAAGTAGAAGTAATTGCCGCAGTTGCTCTTTTGCCTGCAATAATCAACTCGTTTTTGTTCCTATCAAGCGTAAAGAAAATAGTGGAACACAGGCAGATCAAAAACCCCACTGCACGCACAGATGATCATAAAATCACTGCAACAAAAGAACTAGACGCACCAGTAACATTGGTCAGACTAATTGTTGCAGCAAAACCCCTAACAGAAAAGGAAATTGGCTTTGCAATATTTCGATTGGCGATATTCTCTGGAGTATTGGCAATAATTACTGCATTTATCTCAGGAATTGTAATTTGGCCCAGCTCTTAATTTTTGCATTCATTGGAATAATGTGGATTTTGATATTGGCAGGTGGAGGAATACTAGTTACTGTAGTATCGCAAATCTCTATTTCTGGTTATGGGGGGCATATGGACTTTTTTATTGCGTCTATTATCAAAGCAGTAATTGCACTGGCGTTGGTAGGATTTTGGATTATAATATTATCAAAACTGAAAAATAAAATATTTCAAAAACAGATCAAGGCCTAGGCTTTCCATTGGGCCTGCTTTTTGTCGTATTCTGATCTGCTGTATTTTATTTTGGCTGGAACGCCAGCTACTACCATATCATCTGGTACGTCCTTTGTTACCACTGCGCCCATTGCAACTACGCTGTTCTTTCCAATTGTGACTCCAGCTTTTATAACAGCACGCGAGCCAATTACAGCTCCGTCCTTTATTGTAACTCCAATCATTTTCTGGCTTGGAGGATACGGATCGTTAGTCAGAGCAGCTGCAGGACCAATAAAGACATTTTTTCCAATTCGTGATAGTGGTGGAATGTAGACTTGGCCCTCAATCATGGTGTTATCACCAATTACAACATCATAATCAACATGAGCAAGCGAGCCGATCTTGACATTGTCACCTAGTGTGGTGTTATCGCCCACATATGCAAAATGCCAAATCTTGACGTTTTTGCCTATCTTTGCCTTCTCAGACACAAAATTGGTTACCAAACTATAGGTGCCATGGATTTGCGTCTTTAATTATTTTTTGAGGCAGATTGCTCTTGTTTTTTTCCAAAAAATCCATGTCTTGCTTTTTGTCTCGCAGTTCATCTGGTAGCATTATTGGAATCTCTTCAATAATTGGATAGAATCTGGCACATTTTGCGCAAAACAGAGCACCCTCCATTATTACTTCATCTTTTGATTTTGTTTCGTGTAGTTCCAAGGGAAATTGCTTGTCAATTGGACATACCAGCATGTCCATCATTTTTTTGTTCATCTAAGATCGATATACACTGGTACTCCCTTTTGGCTTGATAATAACGCTGCTTCTGCTATTTTAGTTACATTTACTGCCTCTTCTGATCTTACTAGTGGCGCAGTCTTTGATTCTAGTGCATCAAGAAAGCTTTGAATTTCCAAGGTAAGCGGTTCTTGCTTTTCCTTTCTGGGTGTTTCGGTTCCTTGGTCTTTTTCTATTCTGACTTCTTGTGTTATGAAATCACCAGAAATTATTCCATCAGTACATACTGCATTAAAGTGCCTGACACGAGAAGGCGTAATCCAGTTTGATGATATCACTGCTACCTTGTTGTCCTTGAAGCCAAGCATTATTGTTGCAAAGTCCTCATGTTCATGTCTTATTTTGCCTGATCTTGCAAACACCACTTGCGGTGTATCATCAAAGAGCCACATTGCAGTGTCAATGTCATGTACTGATGTATCATAAATAATTCCGACATCTTTGATATGCAACGGCATTCTGTTTTCTCGGTGAAATTCCAGCATTATGAGCTCGCCATATTTTTTTGATTTTACAAATTCTTTTACTGTCTGGACTGCAGGGTTGAAACGCTCAATATATCCACAAGTAAGTAAGACTCCGTTTTTTTTGGCAAGCTCTGCAAGCTTGATTCCTTCCTCAGACTTGTATGTCATTGGCTTTTCCACAAAGACTGATTTTTTCTTTTGAATCAGCTTTGAGGCAATGTCAAAATGTGTTATGGTTGGTGTGCAGACAAAGACTGCGTCAATTTGCTCTGATTCCAGCATTGTATCAAGTGAGGTATAGTGATTTACATTGTATTTTTGGCCTGTCTCTTTTACTCTGGTTTGATCTGCGTCACACACTGCAACTAGTGCACCAAGCTGGGATAAAACACGGGCATGATTCTTGCCCCAACCTCCAACTCCTATTTGTGCTACTTTCAAGCTAATACACAGGGCTTAGCCAGCTGGAATATTTGTCGTTTTTTGCAGATACTATGTCCAAATAAGTCGAAACAATTTCCTTGGTGATATTTCCTGGCTTGCCGGAGCCAATTTTTTTTCCATCAATGTTGATGACTGGGGTTATTTCCGCTGCAGTTCCTGTAAGAAATATTTCATCTGCCAAGTATGCCTCGCCTCGAGTAATTGTCTTCTCTCTTGTGGAATAACCACGGTCTTTAGCTAATCTCATCACTGTGTCTCGAGTTATTCCTTCAAGTGCGGATGATTCTAGTGGCGGAGTAAGCAGCGTGTTGTTTTTTACAATGAAAATATTCTCGCCAGGTGCCTCACTTAGGTTGGCATTCAAATCAAGCAAGATTGCCTCATCGTACCCATTTCTTTTGCATTCCTGTGTGGCCAGAATAGAATTCAGATAGTTCCCGCCCATCTTTGCCAAGGGTGGTGTGGATTGGTCACTGAACTTGCGCCACGATGAAATTCCAGCTCTGATTCCGTTTTTGTCAAATAGGTCTCCAAAGGGAAACATGAATGCAGCAACATGCGTTGGAGCGTTTTCATTTACATGCAAATTAATTCCATACTGCCCTACAAAATAAAATGGCCTAATGTAGCAAGATCTCTTCATGCTGTTTTTTTTGCACAACTGTATTATAGCGTCCATTATTTTTTGGTTTGAGAATTTCAGGGAAATAGAATAGAATTCTCCAGATTGCCTGAATCTTTTGATGTGGTCCTCTAGTCTGAAAATGTACAAGTTCTTTGAGTTCCAATATGCACGAATTCCCTCAAAGATGGACGTGCCGTAATGAATCGCATGTGTTGTAATTGGAACGTTTGCCTTGCTTAGTGGGATGAACTTGCCATCAAACCAGACAAACTTGGAAATATCGAATTTCATAGATGATTTTTTCCTAATGGCATTAATCTATCTTGTCTTGAGGCCTGCCTTTGGAAATTTCATTCCAGCAATTCTAGTAGTCATGTCTTGCGAGTTGGCATATTTTTCTACAATACTCCAGTTTTCCTCAATTATCTGTGCTACTTGTTTTGGTACGTCTTTCTGCCAGTCTGTCTGCTTACCGTTTACAGAATCATAGAGTTTGTCTTTGACAGAAGAAGCAGAGATTGCCTTTCGTGTGCCTACTCGAGGGTTTAGCCTGTATGTCTTGAGCATCAGTCCTTCGGTTTTATCGCCAGTGTATGTGTAATAGTCATCATCAATTCCGTCTAGGATTTGCGAGCGCAGCTTCCATGAATATGGCGACAGAATGGGAGGAAAATATCGATAAAATGGGGCGTAAAACGTATAGTTTGATGACACCGTGATCGTGTTGCCAAAGACGGCAGTCAGCATCTTTTTGCGTATTTCATAGCTAAACGGAAAACTCTTGCTGTTTATCTCAGTATTATTATCCAAAAAAACAACTGGCATGACAACTACTTTGTCTTCTTTTTTTAGCTCGTCTATGATTTCTACATGTGCATTGGTCAGTGGGTTTAGATGTGCAAGGTAAATTGCAACGGTCAAGCGAATTTGGTATTTTTTGGTACTATTTCAATTAATGTGGGGACGATGGGACTTGAACCCATGATCTCCAGCGCCCGAGGCTGGCAGTATACCAAGCTAACCTACGTCCCCGAGTTTGGGACAAAATTAAACAATATTACCTTTGAGTTATCCGTATGACTCGTACTTTACTTCAAAGCTTCCGTCTGGGTGCTTGTTTCTTTCTGTGACAAATCCTTTTGCACCTAGATAATCCATACAACCATCGATTGTTCCCTGCCATCCGCAAATGTAGAACATTGTGTTTTGCGGGGTTACTCGCTCACCAATCATTTGCTCTAGTGGTGATGGCTCGCCGTCCTTTGATCTTAGGAATGTCTCGACTCTGCCTGTTTGGCCGCTCCAAGAACGGTTGAACCATTCTTGTGGTCTACTGATTGCTGCGCGATATCTAAAATTCCATTTATCGCGTCCCTTATCGATACTTTCCATCTCTAAATTAGTAAAGAGCTCCTTGTAGCTAAGCTCATCCACATAGCTTGCTCCGTGTAATACTACTACTTCTCGCTTGTCACCTACTGCATGTAGGTGCTGTGCAAAGCTAACAAAAGGCGCAACTCCGGTTCCGCCTCCAAGGCAGACTATTCTCCGTTCGTCTTTTTGTCCGTTTGGAAGTGTGTCATTGATTAGTAATGCGGCGCCAGTTGGCTTAATCCAAGTTACTTCGTCGCCTTCCTTTGCGTTGAATAGTTGAGTGGTGAGCCTTCCCGGCAGTGGCTTCCTTACCCATCGTATGACAAGCTCGATGTATTTTTTGTTCTCCGGATTTGATGCAATTGAATATGCACGTCGAATTACCTTGCCTTCACTTGGAACATTCATTCCGATTGTGAGGAATTGTCCTGCCTTGTAATCTGGAACGATTCCATCATTTGGAACTAGACGGAAAATCGCCAAGTCCTCTTTTAGTAATTGAATATAAGTAATGGTTGCTTTGTTTTCTACGACCACATCAAGATCTGTCTGGTGGCGGTTAAATATTTTATGTTAGATGATATCAAATTTCTTTTTTCCAGCTAAACGTTAATAATTGATCTGAAAACTTCAAAGGCGAACCAGTTTGGTTTTGTGGGCCGGTCGTCTAGACTGGTAGGATACGCCCTTGGCATGGGTGAGATCGAGGGTTCAAATCCCTCCCGGTCCACTTACAATTTGTTTTTGGCAAGAACTAGCAGCTTGCCTACTTCTGGATCGCCATCCTCTGAGAGACGATCTAGTTTTGTTAGCAGCGTCTTGTCGTTTACATCAATTGCTGATTTGATTGCACTTTTTTTGACCTCCAAGTTAGAGTCTTCCAGGCACTTTTGTATGACAGATGTTGCTTCTGTTGCCCTAAGAAAGCCTAATGCACCTACTGCACAGGAGCGCACCATCGCACTCTCATCATCTGTAAGCTGAATGATTTCTGAGATCGCCTTTCTATCGTTCCTGTTTGCCAAAACAAGAGCGCAATATCCACGAATGTTTTTGCTCTGGTTTTTCAGATTTGCAAGCAAAATCCCAGAAATGTCGTTGTCATTTAAAAGTAGGGTACTAAATGCCTCTCCTCGTAATTCAATATCTGCATCGTCAAACAATGCAATTATTTCTTCTATGGTCTTAGAGTCAGTTACATTTGATAGTGATTCTAGTGTGGTAATTTTTTCTTCCTTAGAGCCAGATTGCAGAATTTTTTTGATTTGCCATGATCCCATTTCTGATGTATTTTGCGCATATGTTAATAAGAAATTTTTGAATTGTACGCGAGAATTTTGTTTTTAGCTTTAAATTATCGATGCTTGTGATTAGTGCATGTCCGAAAACAGAGACGTAATTTTCATTGGCAAGAAGCCATTGATGGCGTATGTAACATCTACGCTGATTCAGCTGGCTAATCTTCCATCAGTGCATATCAAGGCAAGAGGACTAAGCATTGGACGCGCAGTAGATGTTGCACAAATCATCTCACGCAAAACAGAAAATGCTGGATACTCTATTGGCCAAATCAAGATAGGCTCTGAACAACTAGAATCCAAAGACGGCAAGTCACGAAACGTATCTACAATAGAAATCGAAGTAAAGAGAAACGTATCTTAATCGTTTCTTTACTTGGACTTTTTTATTTATCCACTTTTGTAGCGGTTTTCCATGTTTCGGAATTTTGATAATTCCACAATGTCGTTGAATTCATCAAAGGTAACGACATTCTTTACTAGCCTTTTTGTCGTGCCTGACTTTTTTAACTCCTTTAGTATGGCAAGTGATGCAAATGCATTGGCATAAAGAACAGACAGAGGATACAGGATTATCTTAAAGCCCATTTTGTGTAGTTCCTTGGCAGACAGTACTGGTGTTGCACCCCCTTCTATCATGTTTGCAACAAGTGGCGCCCTGATCTCTTTGCCTATTTTTTTCATCTCATCAATTGATCTTGGAGCCTCTACGAAGACTGCGTCAGCACCAATCTTTTTGTAGTATTTTGCGCGCTCTATTGCATCATCTAGGCCGCGGGTTGCGCGAGCATCAGTTCTTGCGACTATGACAAAGTCTTTGCTTTTTTTGGCATCAACTGCGGCCTGGAGCTTTTCCGCATATTCTTCCATTTCAATTACCTCTTTTCCTGCCATATGGCCGCATCGCTTGGGCCATCTCTGATCTTCTAAAAATATTCCAGAAGCACCTGCAGCTTGTAACTCGTTTACCAGCTTCCAAACAGACAATGCATTTCCATATCCAGTGTCAGAATCAACTATTACTGGAACCGAGACTGCCCTGCAGATTCTTCTTGCGTTTTCTGTTGTCTCTGTGGCGCCAATGAATCCATAATCCGGCATTCCAAACAATGTGGCCGATGTTCCATAGCCTGTCTGAAACATTGCCTCAAAGCCTACCTTTTGCGCAATTTTTGCTCCAATTGCGTCATAAACGCCTGGAATTACAAGTGGCTTTGATGGATCGTTGATGATCTGTTTGAGTGTCTTCAACAGAAAACATGGTTGACTTTGTTATTTATGAATAGCTACATTTGATCCATAATCTGCAAATCTTTTACTTGTTCTACATAGGATTTAATTATCGCCGGGCTCGACCCAAGATTAATGACCAAGCTATTACAAGTATTGATTGCAACAGGAATTCTCTCAATCTCATTGTTTACAGCTAATGTCTATGCATCAGAAAATGCAGACTGTAGCATAGACTGTGAAGCGCCAACCATTGGTGTCACAGATAGTGGACAACGAGTAATTGACCATGGCCTGGCAATTAATGGTAGAACTTTTGAGGTAGATAATCAAATCCAGACAAATCCAACCATGACCTTTACCACAGGCAACACTGCCAAGGTAAAACTCATGATTTACGAAAATGATGGAGTAGATGAGCTAAGACATGCCTCAATAGCAATAAGTGACTATCAGGATGACAAGAACCAAAACAACATAGTCCTAATCTCATTTGACCAGACCTTTGATGGTGTACAATCATTTGAGGTAATGGACGCAAATGGATACGTAAAGGATGTCAATGTCAAGGCAACACAACTTGACCAGTGGCGTACCGAAGTAATCTTTTCATTCAAGCCAGTAAAGCCATTTGAGACCTCTGCTTTGATTGTTGAAATGTGGGATGATGCACGAAGCTCAAGAAGCAACGTATTTCTCAACGCAGTCAAAGCAACCGGAGAAGAAATAATAGAATATGTTCCTGTACAATCACCATATGTTCCTCCACCATTACAGCAAGTAAATGATGGAATTGCTCCACAAGATGTAGAATGCAGACAAGGACTGGAACTAGTAATTCGCGTAACTGGCACACCAGCGTGCGTTTACCCATTCACTGCAGATACATTGCGAGCATGGGGACTGGTTGAATAATTCTACGACCACTTCTTTCTGATTTTTTATTATACGATACTATTCTAATTACATAGAATTTATTTATCGCGAGATTTACCAAAAACTGATGATAAAACTTGTTTTTGTTGCAGTATTTGTACTATTTTCAATATCTGTAATTTCAGTTAGCTTTGCAGCAACTGGTTGTCGCAGAGACTGTGAGCCTCCAACACTTGGTGTGTTGTACACGGGACAACAAGTAGTGGAAAATGGCTTTACCATAAACGACAAATCATTTGATGTTGCAGAAAAATCACAAACCTTGCCAACAACTGCACTCAGAACAGGCCAACCAGTGACAGTAAAACTTGTAACCTATGAGAATTCTGGCGCAACTTATCTGAGGGATGTCTCACTATCAATAGGAAATTTTGAGGATGATAGGCACAAAAATATTGTTGCCACTCTGTCATTTAAGCAGCCATTTACTGGCCTGCTTAACAGGCCACTCGTTTCAGGCTCAGATGTGTCTCAGATGACTAGCATTGAAGATCCTACTGGATTGCTCAAGGATGTCAAAATTACATCATCTGAGGTTGACTCGTATAGAACTGAAATTACGATGTCGTTTAAGATACTTCGACCACTTGACACATCAGATCTCATAATCCAAACAATGGATGCAAAAAGAGAGACTGGCCAAAACATACTATATGATGCAATCAAAGTGGGCGGCAAAGACATTACAGAAAAACCAGCGCCACCTGCAAAAACACCACCTCCACCACCACTAAAACAACTGCAAAAGAAGGTTCCTCTACAAAAGGTGGAATGTCGAGATGGCTATGAAAAAGTAACCCGTAATAACGGAGCCGTGGCATGCGTATCTACATACACTGCAGACATGCTAAGAAGCATGGGACATGCCTCCTAGTCGATTTTAATCTCTTTTCCCTGTTTTGATTCTTGAGCGTCTAGCTTCTGCAGCTCGTTTTGAAGAAACTTTCTGTACTTTGACATCTCCTCTTTGGTCATCTTGGAGACATTTGAGGAAAGCAATGCACCCATCATACTCATTCTCTCAATTAGGTCCATTGCAACAAACCTGCCGACATTTTTGACTCGCATCAACACATCAAGCTGATTTTTTACGACTTGGTTTATCTTTTCAATATCTTCAGATGTTGCCTTGCCTTTCTTTGTGATTTGGTATTTTCCGTCCTTTGTTTCTTCGACCAGACCTTCATCTAAGAGTCTGCCCAAAAGCGGATAGATCAATCCGGGTGATGGCTTCCACATTCCTTCACTTTGAGACTCTGCTGCATCAATGATCTCTTTGCCAGTATGTGGCTTTGTGGACAATAATTCTAGAATATAGTATCTGGAGAATCCTCGAGGAATTGAGCTGCCGACTCGCTGAAACCATTCTGATACCATCGCTAGCGATATCGCTAGCGATAAATATAAGGATTATGAGCGTGTTTTGGCATTTTTCTTTTGAATACATATTTATCCGATTTTTGGAGGTCCAATAACAGATGGTTGATTCTATCGAGTATGATCTGATCATTGTTGGATCGGGTCTTGCAGGGCTTCGCGCAGCAATAGAAGCAGCAAAGACAAGCTCGCAGCTAAAGATTGGAGTCATATCCAAAGTCCAAGTCATGCGTTCTCATTCGGTTTCTGCAGAGGGTGGAACAGCTGCAGTACTATTTGAGGAAGAAGGAGATAGCATCGAATCTCACATCTATGATACTGTCAAAGGCAGCGACTTTTTGGCAGACCAAGATGTTGCAGAACGACTCTGCAAGGAAATGCCAAAAGAAGTCTATCAGCTTGAACACTGGGGAATGCCTTGGTCTAGAAGAAAGGACGGACGAATCGGCCAGCGATACTTTGGCGGTTATAGCTTTCCACGTGCGACATATGCATCAGACAAGGTCGGCTTTTTTGAGATGCAGACACTATACGATACATGTTTGAAATTTGACAATATTTCATTTCTCAATGAATGGTTTGTTACTGCAATAATCCACGATGGCCAACAATTCATGGGAGTAACTGCAATAGAGCTATCCAGTGGTACATTTTACACAATTCGCGCAAAGGCAATGATTATTGCAACTGGAGGCGCTGGAAGAATTTACTCGTTTTCAACATATGCATTATCCTCAACACCTGATGGCCTAGACATGGCGTACAGGGCAGGTCTTGCACTAAAGGATATGGAATTTGTACAGTTCCACCCTACTGGAATTCTGCCGTCTGGAATTCTGATTACGGAAGGCGCTCGTGGCGAAGGTGGATATCTTCTAAACAAGGACGGAGAACGCTTTATGAAAGACTATGCACCATCAAAGATGGAGCTTGCTCCGCGCGATATTGTTTCTAGGGCTATAATGAGTGAGATTCGTGCAGGAAGGGGCTTCAAGCACGAAACTGGCGTTGACTGTATGAAGCTAGACTTGCGACACGTAGGTGATGCGATAATTCGAGAAAAGCTAGGCGCAATCAGAGAGATTTCTATCAAGTTTTCTGGCATTGATCCATCACAAGAGCCACTAGACATCAGACCAGTATGCCATTACATGATGGGTGGAATCCACACCAACATAGATGGTGCAACAGAACTCAAGGGAGTCTGGGCTGCAGGTGAAGCAGCATGCAATTCGGTTCACGGTGCAAACCGACTTGGAGCAAACTCGACGTCAGAGTGCATTGTTTGGGGTAAGGTCACAGGCAAAATTGCAGCAGAATATGCACTAAATGCAAAGACTGGCGCTCAATTCCCACACCATCTGGTTACATTAGAAGAAAAAAGAATCTACGATGGAATATTCCGAGGACAGGGCGAATACAACCCATACGAAATCAGACAGGAACTAACTGATATTATGAATGATAAGGCCTATGTATACAGAACAGAGTCTGATCTAGTAGAAGGACTAAAGAAACTGCGAGAGATCCGAGCAAGAACCTGGAAACATGTGGATGATAAGGCAAAAGAATACAACACAAACTTTTCCAATGTGATGGAGCTTGACTCTATGTTCAGAGTTGCAGAAGTGGTACTAATTGGCGCAATTAATCGACGTGAATCCCGCGGAGCACATGCAAGACTAGACTATCCAAATAGAGATGATGCAAACTTTTTACACCACACGCTTGCTTACTATGATCCAAAAGAGCCAATAATGAAAAAACACCCAGTAACCATAACAAGATACCAACCAGTGGAGAGAAAATACTAATGAAACGAAACGAAAACCGAGAAGGAATCAAAGGCATGGCAAACCCAGGCCGATACGGAATAGAACGTGTTGCGTATTGGCTGATGAGAATCACCGGTCTTGGATTGCTTGCATATTTGATTGGACACGTCTATGAAACAAGCAATATCGTAAATGGCAAAACGGCATGGGAAAACATGCTTGCAATGACACAAACCACGGAAGGTCATGTATTTCTGACTTTGGTAATTGGTATGTGTGTATTTCATACCGCAAATGGAATTCGTGTAATGCTAGGCCATGGTGGTTATGGAGTAGGCAAGCCAGCACGACCTGACTATCCATACACACCTGCATCTCAGAACAACATGCACAAGCTTTGCATTTACGCATCAATTGGCCTGGCAGCACTTGCAATGATGTATGGAATGTCTGTATTGTTTGGTGAATAAAATGCGCGAAAGTACAATAATGAAGATTCACTATGGGACTGCCCTTGGCGCCGTAGTGCTAGTTGCAGTACATGTACTGTTTAGAGTCACAATGATGAACTATGAGGATTCGTTGGCATATGAAAACGTCCTTGCAAACTACAAGTACATTCCATATGCAATAATGCTGGAGCTGATTCTTGTGTTGCTCTCAGTACATGGGTTTAATGGATTGCGCGTCATACTATTGGAGCTAAAGCAGGGACGAGGATATGAAAAAGCAGTAACATATGGATGCATCGCAGGAATGGCAGGACTGATAGCATATGGTTCAAGGACTATATTGATGGCAAGCATGGGGATCACATAAATGAGCGAAACAACACTAGCTGCAGAACAATCATCCACTGAGGTTTCCTCATCTAAGACTGTAACTCTGCGTATTGCAAAATTCAATCCAGAGCATGATTCTGGCCAGCAGTTTGTTGATTTCAAGGTCCCGTACGAGAGATGGACTACAGTACTAGATGCTGTATTGGATGTCAAAAAACATCTGGATCATTCTGTGGCAGTCAGATATTCATGCAGACAGGCATCGTGCGGTTCCTGCGGAATGAAGATTAATGGCAGGCCAAGACTGGCATGCTTTACAAAAATCTCTGAGCTAAACTCTGATGTTGTAACAGTAGAGCCAATGAACAACTATCCAATTGTTAGGGATTTGGTAGTAAAGCTGGATAAAATGTTTGCAAACCACAAAAAGATGCAACCATATATTATTCGAGAAGACTCGGAAGTAACCGCACCTACCAAGGAATTCAACCAAACCCCAGAACAACTAGAAGAATACATCCAGTTTGCAAACTGCATCAAGTGCGGCTTGTGCAATTCGGCATGCCCTACTATGGCAACTGATACGTCATTTTTGGGCCCACAGGCATTAGGCCAAGCATATCGTTATGTCGCTGATAATAGGGACAAGGGCAAAAACTCTAGGCTCAAAATAATCGATGAATCCCACGGAATCTGGAGGTGCCACTTTGCGGGCTCTTGCAGCCAAGTATGTCCAAAGGGAGTAGATCCTGCAATGGGAATTCAGCTATTACGTGGATATCTATTGGGATTTAGAAAATAATTACGCAGCCTTTTTTGGATTTGGACTGTTGTTTACTTGGTTGTTGATTGCCTCTGCCATGAAATGATTTGAGACATTTACCTTGACATCGTCTACTCCATCTAGCTTTAGCAAATGATCATGAATGTCTTGGCATATTTTAAAACCAAAGACTGCCGGACAGAACGGACTGGTAAGATGCAAGTCAACTTTGACTGCAGAGCCTGTAATGTCTACATTGTCAACTAGCTCCAGATCAGTAATTGATGTGTTTATCTCTGGATCAACAATTCCGGATAGCTCGTCAAAGATTTTTCGTCTAAGCTCTTGGAGGTCTTGTGACATAAACGGCAAATCATCTATGCTATATATAACCATTATAACATCTAGTTGAGAATGTATCGGTCTCGATTAGACAAAAATCTTGACAAGCACACACTGGATTACGTCTCTTCCATTTCTGATGATTCAGAAATTGCCATCTATGATATCATTGGCAGCCAAGCGCATTCCATTATGCTATATGAAAATAAAATTCTCAGCAAATCCGAAGTAAAAAAAATTCTAGTGGCATTGGAGAAGCTAAAAAAAGAAAATCTCTCCTCAAAGTCATCTGCCGAAGACATTCATGAGCTAATCGAAACCATGGTCATACAAAAGACAGGTCTTGCGGCAGGAGGCAAAATGCACACCGCACGATCACGAAACGACCAAGTTGCGCTGGATTTACGCATGAAAATACGAGATGATATCAATACTATCTGTAATTGTATCTTGGATATAGTACAAACTCTGGTCATACTGGCAGAAAAACACACCACTACTGCAATGCCTCTGTATACTCATTTGCAACAGGCGCAAATTGGCACGTTTTCGCATTTTTTGATATCATACGCGGATGCGTTATTGCGTGATTTTGAGCGCTTTTATGACACATTTGAACGAGTCAACCATTCCCCATTGGGTGCCGGACCTGTTGGTGGAACATCTCTGCCAATTAACCGAAACAGTACTGCTAGGATGCTTGGCTTTTCTGGTGTGGTGGAAAACTCAATTGATGCCACATCAAATCGCGATGTAGTAGCTGAATATGTGGGGCATGTTGCAATACTGATGACAAATCTGTCCAGAATAGCAGAAGATTTGGTAATTTGGTCAACGTCAGAATTTTCGTTTGTGGAACTATCCGACCAGTTTTCATCTCCGTCTAGTGTAATGCCACAAAAGAAAAACCCAGACATTTTGGAGCTGACCAGGGGAAAAACCGCTCGTGTAATTGGTAATTTGGTTGCCATATTGTCTAATCTCAAGGGCTTGGCATCTGGATATGGTCGAGACTTGCAAGAAATCAAACCATCTGTGTTTTTGAGCTCGCGTACTGCAATATCTGCACTGGTAGTACTCAATTCCATGTTTGCGACACTAAAGGTAAACAAGCAAAAGATGAATCAAATAGCGGATTCGGGATATTTGGCCGCACTTGACATTGCAGAGGCTCTAGTCAAAGAAGGCTTGCCGTTTAGGACTGCTCATAAAATTGTGGGAAAACTAGTCCAAATTGCACATGAATCCAAAATCTCACTGGCCGAGCTTACCTCATCTGAGATAGCAAGGTCTGTGTCTGATGGCGAGTTTGATGCCAAAAAACTAGGTAAAATCATCTCATCAATTAATGCCCAATCTTCACTTCAAAGCAGGTCTTCGCTTGGCTCTGCAGGAATATCGGAGCAAAAACGCCTCATCGCAAAACGCAAATCCACAATAAAGCAATACCAAAAAAATCTAACAAAACGAAGCTCACAGATCACATCTGCAATTGAAAAACTGTCTGCACAAGTAAAATTATTGAGTAAATAGCGGGTTCGCGGGGATTCGGACCCCGGACAGCCGGATTAAAAGTCCGGTACTCTACCTGGCTGAGCTACGAACCCTTCGCAAATTCTCAAAACCGTGTATAATTTAGTCTTTGGATGAAGATTTCTCCCAGATGATAACTTTAAAAAAGGAAATTCTTTGATCAAAATTCAAGCCCTTGTAGTATAGCCCGGTCTAGAATTCGGCCCTGTCACGGCTGAGACGCGTGTTCAAATCCCGCCAAGGGCGCTTAAAATTTTCTCACACTATTCATGTAATCTCGATTCAACAAATTCTTGATGTCTCTGACAAATACGCTTCATGTATAGTCAAACATGGAAATGATTCCAACAATAAAACAGGCCTCTTTTGTACACACTTCCGACTCTATCGTATTTCAAATGGGCTCCTAAATCCGCATTTCCCCAATGTGCTTTTTGTGGACCTAATAACAGCCAATTTAGCAATCGTATGTCTAATTTTATGCTCATGTAATTTTCAAATTCTTTTAATTTTTCCATGTTGATCTTTCTAAATCCGTCTCCATTGCAACTTATCGCAATTACCAGATCATCATTGTTTGTATCCTTGGTTACAAGGGCAATCATGGTGTTGGAAACCCACTGGATCTTCTTTCTTATTTTTTCAAAATTCTCATAGGCTCTTGGCATCATTCCCAGTATCTCATCGGTTGTTGGTTTCTTCTCATATTCATAGGGGAATTTTTTTTGAGCCAAGACTTCGTCAGTGTATTTTTTCTTATGTTGTCTGTCTATTGGAGTGTATTTTCTGTTTGGTGTCTGGGCGTCTAAATCAAACCAACTGTCATTATTCAAAAGCACTCCGTGGTATTTTTCTGGAACATTCTTGCTTAACCAGTCAAACGCATCCTCCAGCTCTGGCTCGCCTCTGTACTGATTCAAATCTGCATTATTCCCAGACAGTGTATATCTTCCAGCAAAGGGAAGATAGAATTCAGACTCGAATAATTCGATATAGTTTTTTGCAGTTTCTAGCTTTTTTCTTGCCTTGAGGTTTGCCTGTTCTAGTTTTTCATTTTCAGGCAAATTATAACAATGGGGCCAAGATGATGCCGCAACATAACCTACCAGTAAAAAGTCAATTTTTCTGTACATTGATTTGATAGCAAAGGCTGTGGTCTTTCCTATGTCATATGGACAATCATTGGTGTTCACTATGACTTGAGATTCATTGTCAAATACTGCCATTGTGTCTATTTGAGTGGTTTTGTACTTGAATTCCAGTAGTCCGCAGCCCATCAAATTGCCACAGATAGTTGGATCACAATTGTCTGCGGCAAGAATGTTTATGTGAAAATTATTCTTTAGTTTTGTTCTTACTCCATGTTCTAGTTCTATTACCCTAAAGCCGAGTCCTTCTAGCTTTTGCTTGAGGAATTTTTCTGGAAAATTATGTATCAGAATTGGGATTTTTTTATCTAGTTTGGATAGTGTGATTGAAGAGCAATGGTCTGGATGAATATGGCTCACATAGATAAAGTCCAGATCTGCAAAGTTTTCAGGTCGGAACTCGTATTGCGGGTAAATTCCCCAAGAGCCAAGATATTCTTCGCCTTCAAGCCATGGGTCGCACAAAATTTTGGTCTTTGAGCCCTCAAAGTCGTCCTCAATTAGAATAGATGCAGAATTTAGCTGGGTGATTTTCATATGCTGACTTTTACAGTGTTAAATAAATAATTGATTATTATTTTCTTAGCTGAGTTTTTCTCTCAAATTGTTTATGTTGCCCTGTTTGGGACACATCATAGTTTGAAGCTAGTAAAAAAAGGCGCAGAAGGTGACATCTATTTTGCAGAATTTGATAACAGTCCTGTCATACTAAAAACACGAAAAACAAAACCATATCGTCATCATATCCTTGATGGCCGCATTAGAAAACAAAGAACAATACGGGAAGCCTCAATTCTTTGTGAAGCAAAATCATTTGGTGTACATGCTCCTTTGGTCTACCAAGTAAATGCAAATGATTGTACGATTTTGATGCAAAAAATAAATGGCGTGCTAGTCAAGAATCTAAATGGCGCAAAACTAAAGTCCGCTTGTGTGGAAATTGGCAAAATCACGGCCACATTGCACAAAAATAGCATAGTTCATGGTGATCTTACCACATCTAATTTCATAGCTAAGAACAATACAATATTTGCAATTGATTTTGGTCTTGCACAAAAATCCATCAAAATTGAAGACCATGCAGTGGATCTAAGACTATACAAAGAGATCCTTGGCAGCGCTCATGTGGAAGTAATGGATGTGCTGTGGAACGCATTTTTGAAGGGATACAAATCCGTTGTAGGTGTGGGGAGATTCAACAAGGTATTGCACCAGCTTGGAATAATCGAAGGAAGGGGACGATATGCAAGAATGGAGTGATGTGAACTTTGTCTCCTCAAACAAACACAAGTATCTGGAGGCAAAGCAAATTCTATCCAATTTTGGAATAAAGCTTGGATTTTTCCAGGCCAAATTACTTGAGATCCAATCTAATTCCTTGTCTGAGATTGCCAAGCAAAAAGCATTGGATGCATTTTCCAAGTGCAAAAGACCAATCATAATAGAAGATGACGCCCTAGTAATTCCGGCTCTTGGAGGTTTTCCAGGCCCATACTCGTCATATGTGTTTGATACAATAGGAAACAAGGGCATAATGGAATTGGTAAAGAAGAATAGAACTGCAAAATTCTATGCAACCATCTCATACTGTGATAGGAAAAAAAAACCCATTCTCTTTGAGGGAATCACGCCAGGCAAAATTGCAACCAAAATTTCAGGCAAAGGCTGGGGATATGACCCAATATTTGTTCCTCAAGGCAAGACCAAGACATACGCACAAATCTCTGATAAAAACACCTTGTCGCACAGGTATAGAGCGCTGGTAAAATTTGCTAGCTGGTTTGCGCATAAGCAGAGATAAACGGACTGATCAATCTCTGCTGATTTTGCAATAGAACAATTCTTGATGCAACGCTTTCATCAATTGCTGAATAAATCTTGCTTTTCTTTGCAAGCTGGTTTGCAAAGTGGCTAATTTCTTCAAATTCCAGCATGTCAGAGCGAGCAAGCCTATTGGTAGAGCGCCCAATGTGCATATAGGACTTTATTTCTATGAAATGTACATTTGCACGCCTTATCATGTCTGCAAATGCAGGAACCATTTCCTCTGAATCATTATGATTTCTAATAATGGTCATTCTAAGAACAATACGGGTGTCAATTTTTTGTAATAATTCCAGAGACTGATTCCATCTCTCCCATGAATCAGAGTATCTTGGCTTGTTTATTTTCATAAAGGAATCATGATCAGCTGCATTTGTGGACAGGTAAATCTGGGTAGGTAGTGCATCTTCGTTCTGGAGTCGTCTTAGCATTTGTGGCTCTTGGCCATTTGTTACCAAAAATATTGATTTTGTAGCAGGCAAAGCCTTGAGGTATTTTATCAGTTCTGGCAGCTTGGGGTACATTGTAGGCTCACCAGAAAGCGATATTGCATAGTGGGCAGGCAATAGCGACTCATCAAGTTTTTTGTGGATTGATTTTGGATCTCCATAATGACCCATGATGAGCTTCTCTCGTTCTGCCATCAACTTGGCTATGATGTCTTGTGGCTCTGCAACATTTTGCGGATTCATTTCCAGCGAATCATAGAATTCCATTGGGCGCCAGCAGTAAACGCATCTGTTCTCGCAATACATTCCTGCAGGAGAAAACTCCATGCACTGATGCGTTGATATTCCATAGAACTTGTGTTTGTAGCAGCTTTCCTCTCCTTTGAAGGACTTTTTTGTCCAATGACACAGCTCTACAGTGGAATGATCTGACACTCCATACTTTGCCTTTTTGAGCTGCTGCTGTATGGATGATTTTATCTGGATAATATCATTTTCTACAAACTCGCCTGAGCAACTCATGACATCTTTCTGGCTTGGTTTTACTTAATTTTTCATTTGAAGGCGATTTTGGCTTGAAAAATTATTTCATTATATTCAGATCTTTATTGTAAAAATTCATACAAAATGTTAAATACAAAAAATTCCTATAATAATTAATGCGGAAGGATGCAAAATCCAACAAATAGTCCGCGCGTGGCTCAGTAGAACGATATAGTGAACCATGAACGCTGAGGCGTTATGGAATAGAGAGGTATTCTCTCAAGTTCTACGCTTGGGGCCACGCCCGCACATTTTCCATCATATGCGAAAAATTACGTAATTTGTGCAAAGTTTGTTTGCGATATAATAATGAAAACTTAAATTGAATTTTAGAGAGGTTTAGCTAAATTGAAAAAAGAACTATTCATCTCCAAATTACCACATCTAAGAAGGCATCCTCAGCCTACCGAAATAATACAAAGCAAGCTGGAGACCATCCAAGGTAATGGCTTTGTCTGGACTGATATCCAAAACCCAGACAGAACGGAAATTGAAAGGCTTGGACAGATGTACAATTTTAATTCGTTAAACCTAGACGACTCCATCTCAAAGATCCAGCTTGCAAAAATAGACAACTATGATGATCATTCCTTTATCATTCTTCACTTTCCACCACTTGCGCTAAAGCGTGGCATGTCAAGATTTAACCAGCTAGCAGTATTCATTGGAAAAGACCATTTGGTCACCATCCATTATGGTGAGCTCAAACCCCTAGTAGAAATGGTAAATCACTGCAAGGATGATTCTCAATACCGAAATGAATTGCTTGGCAAATCTTCTGGATTTTTGTTATACAAAATAGTTGATGCCCTAGTGGATGATCTGTTGCACACTTTACGCAGAATCGTGGAAAATCTTGATGAAATAGAAGATGATGTATTTGATGAGAACAAATCCACTCCAAAAAAGATTTCCCTATTAAGACGTGAGATCACCATATTGAGGCGAATTGCCCATCCGTTACGAAAAACCGTACTGGAAACATCAAAGAACACTCAGCGATTCTCAAATCCAGACGATGATCTAGTAATTCACTTTGATGATGTAATTGATCACATAGACAAGGTAGCAGAAACACTAGATGAGGCAAAAGAAACCATGGAAATCTACAAAGACACTGACTTTATGCTATCGACGGAAAAATCAAACAAAATCCTTGCAACTCTTACTATAATATTCACACTTACCATTCCGCCAACCGTGGTTGGTGCCATTTATGGCATGAACATAAACCTGCCTGGCGGAATTCAGACGGGAAGTTGGACTTTTCTTGGCGAATATACAGCATTAATCATAATGATAATTGTGTCGATGCTGCCGTCTGCTCTGATGTTTTCGTATTTTTACAAGAAAAAATGGCTTGCTGACTAGTGAACCCAAGGAAATAGGTAGTTTACGCCCCACCATACTACGGCTACAGTAATTGCCATGCCGATGAACCAGCCTTTGCCTTGCATAATCAGTCTTTTTTATAGTCGATTATAAGTTTGTCCTTGATTTTTAGCTGTAGTTAGGTTAATAGTGGTTCTGCCAGCTTTGGTTTTTGCGGCCTTCGTAGTACAGTGGCTAGTATAGGGGACTGTGGATCCCCGGACAGGGGTTCGATTCCCCTCGAGGGCCTACACCTTTTGAATTATTTGCTTAGAAGAGAAAAGACATTACTGATTATATGATTATGGTCGATTTTTGGCTCAACGCTAACTAGCAGTATGTTGTTGCCATCAATTGGAACTGAGATCATCTTTACCTTCTCAAATTCTACTATTGCAAATCTCTCGTTTCCCACTCTGTGGGAAAGATTCTTTCTGCTTTCCCATGACTTTGAGGCATAATGAAATGACATTTTTGATTCGTCTGATTGCAAATGTGATGATAATCCATCTTTGTATCCGCCTGATACTAGCTGTCCGTTCTTATCCAAGATTCCTGCAAATCTAACATCCTCGTCGATCTTCAATACATTATTGCACAATTCGTTAAAATTCACAAAAATCGTCAATCCATGTCATATTAAAATTTACAATTGATTTTTCATGCTGATAATCAAATGACATACAACACTAAAAAATAACAATCCATACAACAAATTATGAAAGCTGCTTATTTTGATGGCTCTACAATATCCATACAAAATAACTATCCAGAGCCAAAACCTGGAGAAACACTAGTCAAAGTAAGGATTGCTGGAATATGTGGAACGGATCTTGAAATGATCCAAGGTTATGCTTCATACACAGGAGTCTTAGGACACGAGTTTGTCGGACAAGTAGTCAAATCTGAAAACAAAGATTTGATTGGCAAAAGAGTAGTAGGCGAAATCAATGCAGGTTGCGGAAAATGCCAAATGTGCGCAACAGGTCTGGAAAGACACTGTCCAGAGAGAACCGTTCTTGGAATATACAAGCGAGATGGAGCATTTGCACAATATCTGTCCCTTCCTGAAAAAAATCTACACGTAATTCCTGATTCTATATCTGATGAGCAGGCAGTGTTTGTAGAGCCACTGGCAGCCGCATTTGAAATCGAAGAGCAGCTCAAAATTGATGCAAACTCTAACATTGCAATACTTGGTGACGGAAGACTAGCCCAGCTAATTACGCGAGTTCTAAGAATAAATCACAAAAACATCACCTGCTTTGGCAGGCATCAGAATAAGCTAGGATTATTGTCAAAACTTGGAGTGAGGACAAAAATTGTGATCATGCCAGAAGATGAGCACACATTTGATGTTGTAGTGGAGGCAACCGGAAGCGAATCTGGCTTTGTAGACACAATGAGACTTGCCAAACCGCGTGGCATTGTGATTCTCAAATCCACAATTGCCTCAAAGAACAAGCTGGATCTGACTGCGGCAATAGTAAATGAAATTACGTTTGTCGGCTCTAGGTGCGGTCCATTTAGGCCTGCAATTCAAGCCTTGGCGACAGGTATGGTATCTGTGGATGATCTGATTGATTCAATCTATCCGTTGGACAAACTAGATGATGCACTGGATGCAGCAAGAAACCCTGACAAACTCAAAGTTTTGCTCAAGCCCTAAAAAATTCCATACTTGCTTGATTCCATCTCTTCTTTTATAGCAAATTTGACCCGAAGGCTCGTCTTTTCCATTTTTTGTGTCAACCATGAGAGGAATTTTTTTTCATTCCCCTTGCCCTTTAGCTTGGAAAAATCAGAGCCCATCTGATCTGCTAATTTTTGAACCAAATCAGAGCGCACAGAAACTACGTAAAAATGCCATCCAAACGCAAACTCGGAATCCGTAATGGTGAAACCATCTTTTTCATGAACCATTTCCTCCAGGCCTGATAAAGTTCTGGTTATCTCTTTGCTTGATTTGTCGTAATCTGTGGCAGAAACGTTGATGTTGACTCTCATGATTTGCCTGCACCTTTCAAAAATAAAAGGCTCACTATTTTATTAGATGTCTTACCTCTATGTTAAAGAAATTATCCAGTATTTCGATATAGGCCTTGACTGGAGCTGGGATCTCTTGGGTACAAGACAGCCCAAGATTTTTTGCATTTATCCATATCATTACGGTTTGCAGTATGGTCAAAAATCTGTCATTTCCTGCGTCTGGCGAGCCTATTGCCTTTGTGTATCTCTCGGCATGCTCCCATGCGGTGGTAAAATCAATGCACTCTGTTCCAAATATTGTCATTATTTGGTCTTTGAGGCTTTTTGCTGGAGTAAACGGAGTCTGGTGCAAAAGGAATGGAAAGCTTACCTTGTCCGGTATTGTATGTGGTAGGGGATCAAAAATGGTAATTATCTTGCATCCTAACTTTAGCTTGGAGAATATTTCCAGCATTTTTGCAATGATATTATCATCAGAGAACCAAAACAGAATCACTGTAGCATCTGATAGATCAGCAGATGTGATGTCTTGGTGCATTGTAGTTATTGTGGGGTCTTTTTCTATTTGTGCGATTTTTTGTGCATCATTATCAATTCCAATTGCTTTTGCGCCAAATTCTTGGGCGGCAATTTTTAGGCTGTTTCCAGTTCCACATCCTAAATGATAGAATGTGTCGTTTTTTCCAAGGCCTGCAAATCTGAAAATCTCTCGTAATGACTCATCTAGCAGCTGGACTTCTTGGCCTGAAATTATTGATGATGGTAATGATGAAATGTATTCCTCTATTTTCACATCAGGAATTTGCTGTCCAGAAATTTAATCCCTTATGCTTTCTAATGTGGATACTGCCTGCCACAATGTAACCCGCACATATGATGGCAGATTCGGGTCCTGCGTAACGTCGTCAATTTGGGATATTGCATTTGCGGCCCTAATTGAGACTGGGTCTTGGCCAGCTTTGAGGTTTGTAATTAAATCAGTTAGGTTTTTTTTGATGTTCTTTGGGGTGGTGGGACTTGAAGCAACCTGCGTTAGGGTCTGTATTGCCATTTCAAGTGATTTTTGGTTTTGAGCCTTTTTGTCTGCCATGCCTAATTCATTTTTGTATATTGACACTAGTTTTAAAATCTACACCCTAGAACTCCACAAAAACATTGTCTGATTCTATGATTGTTCGATATGATTTTAGGTCCTTGATTTTTGCTGGGAATTTTTCAAGCTTGCCATTTGTGCAGTTGAATTTGGCGCCATGCCATCCACACGTGACAACTCCTCCTTCTAGGACTCCTCCTGAAAGGCTTGCTCCTGCATGTGTGCAGGTATCATCGCATGCAAAATAGTTGCCATCAATGTTTGCAACCAGAATCTCTCTTCCATCGGCAGTAATCTTTGTCATTTTTCCTGGCGGAATCTCTGATGTTTTGCCTACGATGATTTTGCCCATTATTTGGTAGGGTTTTGGTATTTCTTAAAAATCTAATGTATGAATCTGACGGTGTTTTCCAGCTTGCCTATTTTTTCTATTTCCATTTCTATTTTATCACCATCCTTTAGGAATACTGCATCTGGCTTGTTTAGCATCACCCCAGCAGGAGTTCCAGTGGATATGATGTCTCCACGCTCTAGTGTCATTACCTTGCTGAGTTTTTCTATGATTGATGGAATTTTTATGAACATGTTGGCGGTGTTGGAGTTTTGTCGCAGTGTGCCGTTTACCTTTGTAGTCATTTTGAGGTTTTGAGGATCTGTTATTTCATCTATTGTTGTAATCCATGGTCCACATGGTGCAAATGTGTCAAACCCCTTTGCGCGCCCAAACTGTTTGTCTTGTGCCTGAATGTCTCTTGCAGAGACGTCGTTGAAGACCATGTATCCAAAGATATGATTCATTGCGTCTTTTTCTTGGACATTCTTGCAGTCTTTTGATATTATTATGGCAAGCTCTACCTCGTAGTCAAGCTGTTTTACAAAATTCGGACAGATTATCTCCGAATTAGTTCCATTTAGTGTGGTTCGTGGAATTATTACTATGGCTGGGTCTGTTGGCGGGGTAAGGTTTTGCTCTTTTGCATGATCCACATAGTTGAATGCAAGACAGATCACCTTTGGCGGATTTGGAATTGGCGCTAAAATCTTTGCATCAGATAGTTTTACTGTATAGTCCAGCTTGGGGTTTTGCGATATGATTTCGTTATACCAACCATCAAACAAAAATTCCTTAATTGATAGTGGGATTGGAATTCCTGTCTTTGAGATGATTTCTTCTTTTGTTGCGATTTGTCCGTCCTTGACAAATCCATAAGTTTCCTTACCTCCAATCAAAAATCTGCCTATCTTCATTGCATGATCACTTGTGTGTGTAAATTGCCTGCAGCATAGAATCCTTTCTGCAATAGCCAAACCTTACGAATTGTATTTCCTTTCCCTCTTTTAGCTCATTATAGTAGGGTTCTGTAAAAACGTTGATCTCCTGCAGGCTTGATGTGTTAAATTCCTCACCAACGAATGGTTGACTTGGAATCAGAATCTTGATTTTTTGCACGTTTTTTTGTGCAACCCAGTGAGCCTTTGGAATGTCCGCTCCTAATTCATCTCCGACGTATTGGCCTTCTGGAGGTGACTGGCTTGTTATTTTGATGTTGCCTAGGCCCATGAGGCGAATTGCGTCGCCTGGCTTTAGCTTGTCCACATCTTCTGATTCTAGGTAAAATTCCTCTCCCATCTCTATTGTGCGCTTGCCCATGTCTTTTGTTGGATGGTTTGGCATTGTAATGGTATTTGACGGTAAATTCTTGATTCTAATTGAGGCTGGATTCTTGACCATGTGGAGTCGGATGCTAGTGGGGTCCACTATTTTGCGGTTAAACGACTCTAGGGTTTCAAATGGCGCTAATGTGTCTGCCTTGGTAAATCCCAAAGACATGACAAACTTTCTGATTGCCTCCGGCACTATTCCTCGTCTTTTTAGCGCCTCTAATGTGGGCAGTCTTGGATCGTCGTATCCAGAAACCTTGCCCTCTTCGATTAGTGGTCGCAACACTCTCTTTGATACTGGCATTCCCTCAAATCCAAGCCTTGAGAATTCGATTACCTTTGGCTTTCGCATCTTTAGCAGATCCAATATGGTATAGTAGAGCTCATTTCTCAGCTCGTATTCTTTGGTCCTAAATGCGTGGGTTACACCGTCGATGCTGTCCTCGATTGCCACTGCAAAGTCATAGCTTGGCCAAACCCTATACTTGTCATCAAGCAATGGATGCTTTGTTTCTATGATTCTAAACATTACTGGATCTCGCATCACTGTATTTTCTGAGCTCATGTTTCCTCGGAATCTAACTATTGCATCACCCTGCCCGTATTTTGTAAACATCTTGTCCCATCGCTCTTTATTTTGCTCCATCTCGCCCATACTGCACTTGCAAGGCTTCATTTCTCGTCTGTTTGCAGAAATTGTTTCTTGTTTGCATGTGCAGACATAGACGTAATTACCATCAAGCATTTCTTGGCATTTTTTGTAGAGTAGCTCGATATCGTCTGATGTGTTCTTTACTCGGTCGTATTTTACCTCAAGCCAGTCAAGGCCTACCTTGATTGCTGCATAGTATTCCTTGCGCTCTGCCTCTGGGTTTGTGTCGTCAAAGCGCAAGATGAGCTTGCCGCCATACATTTTGGCATATTCTTCATCTATGATGGCAGCCTTTGCGTGCCCGATATGTGGGTAGCCGTTTGGCTCTGGTGGAAATCTTGTGACTACCTTGCCTTGCTCTGCTCCATCAAGTGGAGGCAGACCTTCTCGCTCTTCTTGCTTTTTTGGCTTTTCTGCAAGTAAATCTGGGAATTTGTCTTGGATCTGCCGCCTTATTTGGTCTTGCGACATTTGATTTACGGAATTTACTATTTCTATAATGTCTGGCATGATTTCCTTTACTTGGGTTCTAAGCGATGGCTCCATTCCAAGAATTTTGCCCAGTACTATTTTGTCCTGGGTTTTTCCGTGGTCTAGTGCGTTTTGCAGTGCTGCCTTTAGTATCTTGTCTCGAACTTCACTCAATCTACAGGCTCCTAGTCACAACAAAATCCAAGAGTGCAATCATTTCTGATTTTGCAGGACCTGAATATTTTGCCAAAGAGCGCTTTGCCTTTTGTGCATAATCTAGTGCTGCCTCTCTTACTTCTTGCTCGATTTGCAGATTTCTCATAACATCTATTGCCTTTGCAATGTCTGACTTTGGTGCTCTTGGATTTCCAAAAACCTTGAGAATTGTTTTTTTGGATTTTGGATCTGCCTTTTGTATTGCAAGCAATATGGGCAGGGATTTTTTTCCTTCGCGCAAGTCATTACCTACTGGCTTTTTTGTGATTTTTGGGTCGCCTAAAACTCCGATATAATCGTCAGTTATCTGAAATGATACGCCTAGGTTTTTTCCAAATGAGGCCAGGTTTGCTACGTCTTGCGGCCTTTTGGCACAGATTGCACCCATTGCGCAAGAAACCTCAAAGAGAGCAGATGTCTTTTTTTCTATCATGGTTATGTATTCTGACTTTGTTGGGATTTTTTTTCCTTCGGCCATTTTGATATCCAGAACCTGTCCCTCACATACATCCACGCAAGCTCGTGAGAGCCTTGCTACCAATCCTGATGATGCCTTTGGATCTCTGACTTTGCCAGTTGAAATCATCTCAAATGCCTTTGAAAATAACACATCTCCTGCAAGTATTGCAAGTGGCATGCCAAACTTTGTGTGAACTGTTGGAACGCCGTGGCGCATCTCGTCATTGTCCATGATGTCGTCATGGACTAGGGTAAAGTTGTGGACCATCTCTATTGCAGCAGCTGCTGGAAGTGCGTCAGTTATGGAGCCTCCAAGCATTTGGCAGCTCTTCATTACCAGGTATGGTCTGAGTCGCTTGCCGCCGTTTACAATTAGGTGAGCACCTGCCTTGTACAAAACGTCTGGTCTGCCGTTCAGATTTGATTTTAGATAGGAATTGATCTTTTTTGCAGTGCTTGGAAGTGTCTTTACCATTAGTTTAGCAGCCTCCAGTTGTTTGTTGGAAAGTGGTATTTGAGTGATTTTTCCAGCACTGATTTGTGTTCTGGTTTCATCCATTTCTCAAAGACTGGTTTGTGTTTTTGAATCATCGCTTTGTCTGATGCGTATAGAAAATACAAGGCAACTAGCATCCACGGGCAGTAAATCTGCGGATTTTTCTCAATGTCTGAGAAGAGTTCCTTTTGGTCTGCCCACTTTATCTCACTTATTTCGTCTTTGACCAGCTTCATCTCAAAGTTATCTGGGACTAGGCCAATCAGTGTACCGCAGATCTCATTTTCTGATCCAACGTCTTTGTATGGAACATGATACTCAAATTTGAATAAATAATCCAACTTGCAGTGTGCTCCAATTTCTTCTGGAAGTCTTCGTTCTGCAGATGAGACATAGGTCTCTGTCTTTCTTGGGTGGCTTGCAACGGTTCCATCCCAGTCTCCCGGCCAGAGCATCTTGCTTTCACTTCTTCTGGTAAGGAGCAATCTGTGGTTTTTGTCAAACAATAATACTGTGAATGCTCGGTGAAGCTTGCCATTTGGCAAGTGACACTTTACCTTTTCTTCTGTGCCTATTGGATTGTCGTTGCTATCTACTAGGATTAGAAATTCTTCGGCCATTATACTATCCTCGAAATACTGTTCCCTCAAACTTGTCTTTTTGGATTGCATCTACTAGTCTTTGCGGCTTGTTTCCATTTACAAAAAATACCTTTAGGCCCATCTTGGAGATTCTAGTTGCCTCTTCGACTTTGCGCTTCATTCCGCCTGTGACATCCATTGGTATGTCCTGTATTGATGCCTGTTGGTTCTTCATATCATGGATTAGTTTTTTTGTCTTAAAATCTGAATACAGTCCATCCACGTTTAGGGCAAATATTGAGAGACGTGGGCGCAGTGTTTTTGCAAGAATACTCATTATTTTATCGCCAGAAAGTATGTAAGATTTTTTTTGCCCATACCATAATGCGTCGCCAAATGTGACTGGGATCAAATTTGATTCTGCTATTTTTTTGATTTCCTTTACCTTTGATGTGATTGGTTTGTTTCCTGACATAAAATCAGTTGGCGGTAAGCAATATGGATTTAGCTTGTTTTTTGTCATGGAATCTAAGATTATCTTGTTTAGCTCAATCATGGAATTTTTGACTACTGCTACACCGTGATAGTCGTATTTTGCGGGCTTGGTATGCATGTCATATTTGACGGACCAGTAGTGACCAAATGATCCTCCGCCATGCACTATGATAAATGGCTCAGAGATCTTTTTGAGATGCTTTGCAATATCATCAATGGTCTTTTTTCTTGGAGAAAGAGGCCTTTCCTTGTTTGTTATTATGGATCCGCCAAGCTTGATGAGAATCATAATTGATTTCAGAAATAGGCTCAGTTAAAAAGTATCTATGTTCTTTTGCTCAACGCCCGTGGTGTCTATTTTTGTTGCAAAGCATTCGTATTTTGATAGTGCGTCAAGTGTGGCTTTGAGATTGGATTCATCAACTAGTACTACAATACATCCGCCGTCTCCTGCACCGGTAATCTTTGCGCCATAAGATTTACCGCCTGCTAAATCTATCATGGAGTCTAGAGTTTGGTTTGATACGCCTATTTTTTGCAAGTGTGTTTGGTTTACAAACATTTTTTCTCCAAGTTTTTTCAGGTCACCTCTTTTCAGAGAATCCAAGGCTTCCTCAATTAATGATGATTCGTTTTGGCACAAGGCGGAAAACTCCTCAGAGCGTTTTTCTTTGAATCGCCTTACTCGTGATACTACCTCACTTGTAGAGTGTATTATTTTGGAATTGGCAATCACAAAATGGAATTTGGGATCTGCTATGACACTTTTTGTTCCCTGTTTTGTGTATTCCATTATTCCACCAAAGGTACAGCTGGCAGTGTCTGCACCAGACGCATCCTCAAAAACAGTTTTTTCTGCTTCCAGTGCTAGGTTTAATGTTTCTTCTTTGGATTTTTTCTCAAAGAGGCCGAAAATTGAGCTTGTTGCGGCAACACAACATGCAGATGATGAGCCAAGACCGACCCCTGCAGGAATGTCTGATTTTATGGAAATTTTAATGCCTGATTTGGATTGTTTTAGGATTTTTTGTGCAATAAATACAATGGGTCTGAATTTTACATCAACGTTTTTGATTGGCTCGTCTTTTGGTATGGTAACTGAGCCAAGAGCCGAGTCTATCTGAATTATATTGGAATTGACAATCTCGGATTCTACTGTTATTCTTTTGTCAATTGCACACAAGATTGCCTTTCCACCATACACAATGAAATGTTCTCCAAAAAGTATGACCTTTGCTGGTGCAGATGCTATTGATTTCAACTAAACACAATTGATGCGTAACCCACAACGGAGCTCTTGTCTCCTGTAATGTCTCCACTTGTTGCATACTTGAGCAATCTTCCCTCCATTGCACCTAGCTCCTTGCATGCAATCATAGTTGAGGCAATTGCTCCGTATCCACACGCACTTATCCTCCTTTCATTCAATGTATGGTAGAATTTTTCCACATCTAATTTCAATATTGGCTCTATGAGTGCCTTGTCCTGCTTGTGTGCAAAGTCGTTTGGCTCGTAATGCGTAAAATCTGAAGAGCCAACTATGATGGTCTTTTTGGTTTTTGCTATTTTGGCTATTGCAGAGCCTACTTCTTGCATGTATTCGTAATCCTGGTCATTTAGTATGATGGGCAGAATTTTGAATGGCTTTTTGTAGAACTGTATGAGCATTGGTACTTGAACTTCGATGCTGTGATCTCGCGTGTGGGAAAAATAATCAATTTCTATTATTTTTGAAATATCGTTGATTTGTTTTGCCGCATCTGAATCAACCTCCACTGGACCAAGAGGCGTCTCCCAGGTACAGTCCTTCATTGTTGCAATGTTGCATCCGATTCCCCAGTGGTTTGGGCCAAGTATTACTGCAAGCTCAAAGTCCTGATTTGCAATCATATCAAAGGAATGAGTCGCCACAGGACCTGAATACATGTAACCAGCATGAGGACAAATGGCGCCATAGATCTTTTCATTTCTTTGAAGGACTTCTCCTATTCCAAACTCGCTTGATATGGAATGGATAATTGATTGCTCTAGTTTTGACTTTTCTTTTGGATAGAACATGCCAGCAACTGCTGGTGTTCTAATACGCATCTATTCTAATTCCTCTTCAGAAATCTTTGTTTCGAAATCGTCGATTTCGTATTTCATTGGGTCATTTTCACCCAGCTTGCCTTTTTGGATTAGTATCTCTCTTGCCAATAACCAAAAGACTGTGGCAAGTGATTTTCTTCCTCGGTTGTTTGCTGGAATCACTACATCGATTTTTGATGTGACATTGTCTGTGTTTGATACGCCAATGACTGGAATTCCTGCATTTGTTGCCTCTGTGATTGCTTGCGAGTCAACCTGAGGATCAGAAATGATTACTAGTTTTGGTTCAGTGTAATATGGGAGTGATGGATTAGTTAGTGTTCCTGGCATGAATCTGCTCAGCATTTTACGAGCGCCAGTAATTTCGCAGAATTTCTCAATTGGTGTGCTTGCATATTCTCGTCCAGAGCAAACCAAGATTTGTGATGACTCTATTCTGTTGATGAATTTTGCAGCAGTCTTGATTCTTGCCAATGTTTGGTCAAGGTCAATCATGTAGAGTCCTTCAGGGCTTGCCTTTGTGATAAATGGCTGCATGAAGGTTGTCTTGACAGTAGTTCCTACCCTAATTCCGGTGGATAGGATCTTTTTCTTGATGTCTTGTGGTTCTGTCTGCTGACTCATTTTACGATTTTAAACCTCTGCCATACCCGATATTAAACCATGCTCTGAGAGACGAATCAATTCGTTTAGTTTTGCTATTCGCTCGCCTCCAACCACACCGACCTTTAGCATTTTAGAACCTGTGGCAACTCCAATATGTGATATTTGATAGTCAGTGGACTCGCCTGATCTGTGGGATGTTATGATTCCAATTTTGTTTTTGGATGCGATGCTTGCAAATTCTAATGCGTCATACAGACTGCCTGCCTGGTTTACCTTGAGTATCACACCAGTGCATGCCTTTTTCTTTACCGCTTTTTGCAGAATCTTTGGATTTGTGACTGTTAGGTCATCCCCGGTAACAAAGGTTTTTGGGAATTTTTTTGCCAAAACCGCCATGTCCTCAAAGGCCTCCTCATGGACTGCATCTTCTGCGTAGATTAGCTTGTATTTTTTGATTATTTCTGCAGCAAAGTCGATTTGCTCTTCTGGTGTATTTTCAAAGCCCGCTCGATCATAAACATATTTTTTCTTTTTTTCATCCCACTGCGTGGATGACGCAAAGTCAACACCTAATGCCACTTCCTTTCCTATGGTGTAGCCAAGATTTTCGATTGCCTGTGCGGAAATCTCTAGGGCTTTTTCATTGTCCATCTCTGGTGCCCATCCTCCCTCATCGCCCCGACCGTTGGTGAATCGAGGATTGTCTTTTTGCAGGGTCTTGCCAAGCTCCTTGTGTACTGCTAGGTTCATCTCTATTGACTCTCTGGGAGTCTTTGCTCCAATTGAGCAAATCAGGATCTCTTGAATGTCTGGCGTTCCAGGACCTGCATGGGCTCCACCACCCAAAATGTTTCCTAGCGGAAATGGGAATCTCCATTTTTTGGTCTGCGTTACTACTTTAAAGAACGGCACGTCTCTTGCCTTTGCGGCAGAGTCAATTGACGCTATGGTCAATGCGTATGCTACTGCGCCGCCAATCTTGGAATAGTTACTAGTAGAGTCTATCTTTCTTATCTCTCTTTGAATCGATTTGAGGTCGTCTGAATCTAGGCCTACAAACTTTTTGATATTTTTATTTAAAATTTGGAGACTTTTTTCCGGCTTGTTGTCTGCAAAACTTTGCGCCTCGTATTTTCCAACGCTTGCTCCAGATGGTGCGCAGGCTCGGCCTAGATGTTTTTTGTCGGATATGATGTCAATTTCGATGGTCTTGCTGCCTCTGCTATTGTAAACTAGTCTGCCTCTTACCGATGTAATCTTTGGCAAGCTACTCTAACTCAGATTGAACTTCCAAGTAACGTCTTTGGATTGCCTCATAGAATGGAATGATTTGTTGCATTGTTTCTACTGTTGTCAACATCATTCTTCTGCAGCAATATCTTTTCAAACCAAGTGAATCTAAAACTTTGACTGGTTCTTCTCCAGCTTTGATTCTGTTTTGATAATCGTCGTATTTATCAGCAATTAGATTTCCACAAGTGAAACATCTGACTGGGATTAACACGATCTGAAAAATCAAGTAAGGTTATAAAAACCATCCATGGAATTTTGCTGCGGGAGTCGCCAAGCCTGGCCAACGGCGCTAGCTTGAGGGGCTAGTATCTTAGGATTTCGTGGGTTCAAATCCCACTTCCCGCATTTCCTCAACTTTTTGAATAAATGGAGGTTTTTGGAAAAAAATGGATGTTTTGTGCGTAAATAAATGGAGATTGAAAATGCGTGGTTTTGAAAATTTTATTTTTTTAATTTCTTGATTAGATCAGAGCGTCTTATTTCTTCTGTGATTGCAATTCTTGTTTCCTCAACTAGAATTCTGTCAACGTCTAGCTTTCTTCTTGCCTCTTTGACTACTTTGTCAAAATATGCAAATGGATACAACATCAGATATAGCTCGTCCATTTTCTCAAACATTTTTTTTGCTTCTTCTGATTTGCCAATTCGTATTTTATCATAGACGTCTCGTCGCATCTCGCCAATACAGTCAAGTAAACCTAAAACAAAAGACTCGTCTTTTACCTTGAGTGATTCCTGACTTGGAATGTCTTTTCCTTGGATTAGGGCCAAAAACGAGGATGCCTCTACGAATTCTTGCTCAGAGGGAATCAGATACTTGTACAGGGATTTGTCGATGTTTTTTCTATACTGCTCTAGCAGTTTTTTTGCTTGGGTGATTTTTTTTGCCGCCGACTTGGTGTCGTTTTTGTGGCAGTCAATTATGGATTCACTACATAATGTGATTATTTGACGGGTGTTTTTGATGAGGCTTTCTCGTTCATCTAAGCTTTTTTCTAATGACTTTGATATTTTATCTAGTGATCTCTTGGTTGATTCCAATGATTCATTTTGGGTAATGCTAGGATAAAGTCGTTTTCAAATAACTTATTTTATCTCGTCAATTTGGTTCTGATATGGAAATCACAGTCAAGCAAATGTATCAAATCGAGGAAAACGGCCACAAGATGGGCTTTCCAAGACAGCTAATGATGGAAAATGCAGGCGCATCCATGGTAAAAAGAATAGTAGAAAAATTCCCAGATGTTTCATCAAAAAAAGTTCTAGTCTTTGCAGGCCTTGGAAACAACGGAGGCGATGCACTAGTTGTTGCAAGGCATCTAGCTGGCTATGGAAGCAAGATTACTGTGGTGCTTTTAGGAAACCCATCGGATATCAAAACAATAGAATGTAGAACAAACTGGCAAATCCTAGAAAAGATGAATTCAGTCCATCTTGGATTTGGGCCAGGCGATGCGGCAAACTTTGATGTTGATATCACAATTGATGGCATATTGGGCACTGGAATTTCTGGTGATATTCGCGAGCCTCATGCATCAGCAATTGATCTAATCAACAAAACAAAGGCATTCAAAGTGGCAGTAGACGTCCCATCCGGAGTTGATCCTGACACTGGAAACACTGCAAACAAGTACGTAACAGCAGATATGACTGTGACATTTCATAAAATGAAGCGCGGCATGCCAAAGAAAAAAGACCTTTGCGGAGAAATTTTTGTTGAAAAAATAGGTATCCCACCAGAGGCCGAAATAGGTGTACTATGATAGTCCATCAAGTTCCTGTTGGAAATATGCAGAACTTTACTTACATTTTAGAAGATGAAAACACCAGCGAGGGGATCATAATTGATCCTTCTTGGGAGCTGGATGAAATAATGAGAATCGTTCAAAAAAACAATATCAAAACAAAATACATTGTAAACACACACCACCACTTTGATCACACAATAGGAAATGACACAATCAAAAAGGAAACCGGCGCACCAATACTGCAATACAAGACCTCCACAATAAAGCACGACTTGGAAGTCTCTGATGGTGACAAGATAAAATTCGGCAATTCCGAACTTACTGTGATTCACACCCCGGGACACTCCAAAGACAGCATGTGCCTTGTAGGTGATGGCAAGATTTTTTCCGGTGATACTTTGTTTGTTGGAACGTGTGGCAGAGTAGACTTGCCTGGAGGGGATGCGCGGGAATTGTATCACAGTCTAGTCGATATTTTGCGCAAGATGGATGACAATTTGGTCATGTATCCTGGGCACAACTATGGCTCTACTCCCACTTCAACTCTGGGCATGCAAAAAAAGATGAACTTTGTAATGCAGCTCAGGACGGAAGCGGAATTTTTGGAAATAATGGGTATTGGATAATTGCACAAGGACGTGGATGTTTTTGTACAAAAAAAGGGAGAAAAATTCCTAGAACAATTAGAAAAAAAACAATTCCTATTTTCACTGGTAATATCATATACTGAAACATGTACCATTCCTGGGATTACGGTTGCCGGAAAAACACCCGAAGTCCTTCCGTACACATCTCCTGCCGATGCGGAATTTTTGAACTTTGGATACTGCAAGTGCATTGATGCAATACCTATGACTCCTGATGGAAAACCAACGCCGGCATTGCTGACAAAAACCGCACTCGAATCTGCAAGTATACCAAATGTTGTGGTAAATGCGGGAAGCAAAATAAAACCACAACTGCCTTGCTTTGAAACCGGATTATCTTATGGAAAAAACATTGCGCAAGAGCCGGCAATGTCACTAGATGATGTCACCCATGCAGTGGAATATGGAAGAATGATCGGGAGCACCCTTGGCTCTACTACAGATTGTCTGGTAATTGGCGAGAGCATTCCTGGTGGAACTACAACTGCGCAAACAGTTCTGACATCACTTGGAATAAACGGAATGGTAAGCAGTAGCATGCAGGAAAATCCATTATCGCTCAAGCAAAAAATTGCAAGCGATGTCGTAAAAAGAACCGAATCCAAAAACCAGTTTGATGTTGTATCAAACGGAGGTGATCCGATGATTCCAACCGTTGCGGGAATTCTAAGCACTGCGTCTTTTCAGACCAAAGTTATTCTGGCAGGAGGAACTCAGATGGCAGCAGTCTTGGCATTTGGCAGAATCATGGGATATAATCAAGACAATGTAGCGCTTGCTACCACATCATATGTTACAGACGACAAGACTGCGAATCTGGTAAACATGATATCGCAAATAGATCAGATTCCGGTATTCTCAGTCAGATTGGCGCTTGGCAGCTCCAAAATAGAAGGACTCAGGGCATTTGCAAATGGCTTTGTAAAAGAAGGAGTCGGTGCGGGAGGCGCATCGCTTGCTGCGATGCTAAAGATAGGAATTGATTCGGACCAGCTTTTGGCGCTAACGGAAAAACAATACCGAGAAACTATTTTACGGTAACTGATTTTGCCAGATTCCTTGGATAGTCGGGGTCTGTGTTCTTTTCTATTGCGGAATAATATGACAACAGCTGAATTGGAATTATCTCAATTAGTGGATACAGAGCATCGTCTATTGTTGGGATTTGTATCCAGTGATCATAGACGTCACTTGGCTTGTCAGAGATTCCAATTATTTTTGCATTTCTTGCCTTTATCTCTCTGGCACTAGTCAGTGTGTCATTGTATGTCGAGTCGTTTGGATTTATTATTATGACATAGACACTAGAGTCCATCAGAGCAAGTGGTCCGTGCTTGAGCTCCCCTCCAGGAATTCCCTCTGCATGAATGTATGCTAGCTCTTTTAGCTTTAGTGCAGATTCTGTTGCAATTGGATAGTGGACTGCCCTTCCCAAAATGTAAATGTCTTGGACATCTTTGAGCTCTTTTGCAATTTCTTTAATCTTGGTGTGGTCCTCTAGGACCTTTGCAATAGATGATGAGATTTTTTGACTGTCAATGTTGATGCATCCATCACATAGTTTTTTGGTAATCTTGTAGATTATGCTTAGCTGCGCTGTAAAGCTCTTCGTAGCTGCAACTCCAATTTCTGGGCCGCAACCCATGCCAATTACCACTGCTGATTCCTGTGCAAGCGATGATGTCAGAATGTTTACTATGGATAAAATTTTGGCGTTTGCCTTTTTAGCAATCTTTACTGCTTCTAGTACGTCTGCACTTTCTCCGCTTTGCGATATTGCAATCAGAATAGAGTTTGGCTCTATTGTCTCTGGGGTAAATGATAACTCGCTGGAAATGATTGGCTCTGCTTTGATTTTGGCGTATTTTTGCCAGAGATATTTTGCAACTAGCGCTGCGTTATAGCTAGTGCCGCTTCCGGTAATGTAGATGCTTCTTGCATGCCTGATGAATTCGGTTGCGGTGTTGATCGCATCGGATGATTTCTCACCAGCATTTACTATTGTTTCAGGCTGCTCTGAGATCTCTTTTAGCGTAAAGTGAGCATAGTCGCCCTTGTATGCATCTGCGAATTCCTTTGAAACCTTGGTTACTTGGTGCTTTACTGCATTTCCGTCAAAATCAAATATCTGAATTCCTATTCTGTCCAGTATTACCAGCTCGCCATTGTCTAAGTATATGGCATCGTCTGTTTTTTCGATAAATCCTAGAACATCACTTGATAGAAAGAATCCTTTTTTTCCAATTCCGATGATTAGTGGCTCGTGGTATCTTGCTGCAGACAAAATTCCGTTCTCAAACATTGCAACAAATGCATAGTGGCCTTTGAGTTTTGATACTGTCTTTATCATGGATTGCTTGATGTCATGGGTTTGGTCATAGTTGAACTGGAGAAGATTTGCAATTACCTCACTGTCCGTTTGGCTTTGGAATCGGTATCCTCTTTTTTCTAGATCTGCCTTTAGCTCCTCGTAATTTTCAATAATGCCATTGTGAACTATGGCAATTTTGCCAGAGCTGCTAGGATGTGGATGTGCGTTGACATCAGTTACGTTCCCATGTGTTGCCCACCTGGTGTGGCCTATTCCTACATGGCCTGGCAAATTATCCAAATGTAGTGCATTGTTTACTGTCTCTACTTTGCCTACTCCTTTTTTGACTAGAATGTCATTATCAGATTTTGTGGCAACGCCTACGCTATCGTATCCGCGATATTCCATTCGCTTTAGCCCCTTTACAAGAATTGGCGCTGCTGGCAAGTCGCCGTAGTACCCTATAATAGAACACATTTTCTGTACTGATCTACCAAAATGGTGTATTAAAGATAAGCTTGTCTTAGGATTGTTCTGCAGGCGTTTCTTCTTTTACTTCAGGCTCGGCTGCAGGTGTTGGAACCTGGACTTTGAATCTTGGTGATAATTGAATGCTGTTTTCCTCTTTTACTGTGACAATATATGATGGAACTGTGATTGTTCTATCACCAATTGTGATGTGGCCGTGTGTGATTGCTTGCCTTGCTTGGTATGGTGTCTTTAGTGTGAATTTTCTTTGAACTATGGTTTGCAGTCTTCTATCTAAAAGATTGTTGACTGCCAAATTCAAAACGTCATCTAGTGTTGCATCTTCTTTTACTAGGCCAATTTTTACAAGTGACTTCATTAGGACTGGCTCCTTTTGTGCTCTTACTTCTTGTCTTAGCGCCAATAGTGATCTTGCTTGATGTCTTACTCTGGATAATTCGGTTCTTGCCTTCCAGAGCTCTCGTTTATTTTTTAGACCATAATTGCCAAGTGTGTTAAGATCCTCCATCATGAAATCATAGTTTAGTGGACGCTTTGGTTTTCGCCAGACTCGATTTGGATATTTTGGATCGCCCATTCACATTCCCTCTATTTCTTTGCTGGAGCAGCTGGTTTTGCAGCTGGAGCTGCGGCTGGTTTTGCTGGAGCAGCTCCTGCAGCTGGCTTGGCAGCTGGTGCAGCTCCTGCAGCTGGGGCAGCTGTTGCTTCAGCTCCTGGGGCAGCTGCTGGTGCAGCTCCCGCAGGTAGTACTTTGCCTCCCTTCTTTACGCCGACTGATGCTCCTTTACGACCAGTGGTTCTAGTTCGCTGTCCTCTAACCTTTAGTCCATAAGTGTGACGAAAACCTCTCCAACTGTTTGAGAGCTTTTCTCGTTCAATGTCATTTCTAACTGTAAATGCTACATCTGATGTGATCAAGTGTGTAGTTGTTCCTGTTTCTACATCCTTTCTTCTGTTTAGTAACCATGTTGGGAATTTTGTTGATGATGGGTCCTTGAGTGTTTTTTCAATGGACTCTACTTGAGATTCTGTCAAAAAGCCAATGTTGCTGTTTGGATTCAAGCCTAAAGCTCCGATTATGGCATTGGCAAAATTATAGCCTACACCTTTGATGTGGGTTAGACCTACTGAGAGCTTTTTGTCTCCCGGAATGTCCTTTCCGACAATTCTTACAATGTGTCTATAGTCTTGTGCTGACAAGTAATTGGAAAGTCCAAGCGACCGTGATAAAAACCCTGCCTTGGAAAAGGCGTAACCTCCGCAATATTATTAGATAAAATAAACCAATCAAGATTGTTTGGAAGCCTCGCAACTAGTCAAGCATTGTTTTGATTCTGATCCGAAATACACACAGATCAAGGCTGGACTGCCAGAAGACTATCTATCCATCAAAACAATTCGGGATCTGCTGGAAATCAACTATCAATTATTGGATGCAAAAGAACAGCTCAGGCAAAACCTGATTCATGCAATGAATCAAAACGCCACAAAATATCCTGGAATAATTGGATATGATGAGGATGTGGTCCCTGCTCTGGATAGGGCTATTCTGTCATGCCATGATGTATTTTTGATAGGCCAAATTGGACAGGCAAAGACTAGGCTAGTAGAGATAATCGCAAAACATCTCTTATCGCCAATTCCTGTAATCGAAGGCTCTATTACAAACGACACGCCAATGGACCTGCCGCAAAATGACCTGATAACACTACTAGAAGGCCAGGAACTGTCTGATGCATCACCTACATTTCACATCAGCCCAGAGAGTGCAAAAAAAATCCAAGACAACAAGCTTGATACCAAAATAACTTGGGTTGATGGTGCGCAGAGATTTCGTTATGTTTTGGCAACACCAGACATTTCAGTCAAGGACCTAGTTGGCTATATCGATGCAATCAAGGTGGCAAAAAAAGGAGTAGAAATGTACAAAATTGACTCGTATTCTCCAGGACAACTACTTCAGGCAAAGCACGGAATTTTTTGCACTGATGAGCTGCCAGTGCTAGACCCAAGAAAACAGGTTGCGCTATTATCGGTATTACAAGAGGGACGATATACCACAGGATCATATCCAGTAATCTTTGAGCCAAAGACCGTGTTCTTTGCAACTGCAAATCCAATTGACTATACTCATTCTGGCAAAATAATAGAACCGCTATACGACAGACTAAAATCCCACATACACACCCATTATCCAAAAACCATAGAACACGAAATGCAAATCATACTGCAAGAGGCAAGACTTGCAAACTGTTTGATTCCAGTTTTTGTTCTTAGGACTCTGGCAAGACTAGTACACAAAGCACGTGCAAATCCGGAAATCAATCAGGCAAAGGGAGTCAGTGTACGATTTGGAATTCATGGACTAGAATTACTAGTTGGCGAATCTGAGAGAACTCGAGCTATTCTCCACAAGACAATTCCTGTGCCGCGACACTCTGATATGTATTGCCTAGGACAAATAGCAAAATTTGAGCTGTCAGAATTAGATGATACTTTAGAAAACCGCAAAAAGACATTTGAGGCAATCCTAAATGACTCCATCAAAGAAACCTGCCTAGAATACGTGCAGGGACTGCCACAGGAAGCACTTGATGCAATCAAGCAAGAGTTCTGCGGCAAGAACTTTGCTGTATCTCAAGGGATGGTCTGGCAGAACGGCCAAGTCTCCTATTCTAATCAATTATTGGGCTTTGCCAATCTATCCAAGCTGGTCCAATCCAAGCTGGAACAAGTATTACAAGAACAAGCTGCCCTTGCAGAATCCACAAATGCAAAAAACCTCACCATTTCGCAAAATACGGATGAGCTCAAATCTGCAATCCTAGAAATAATTCTGGATGGATTATACCACACGACACCCAAAGTAATAGACAAAAAAGACGCAGGCTATGTTGCAGCATAATCTAAAAAAATTCGTCTACCAGTCCAGTACGGAAGAAAAGCAAAACCAAGAATCCAAAGACCTAGACCAGCAAACAATAGATAGACTGCTCCAATCACTTGCAAACCAATCCATGCGGGAAAAGGCACCAAGCTTTGAGGAGTTGGAATCTATTCTGCAGGGAGAATCCGACGCATCAAACACAGAGCAAACCCAGACTGAATCTGATCATACTCCAAAAAGCGATGACACAAAGCCCATAACAAAATATCTGCTAGAGCATGGCTATCTCAAAGACGAAAAGAACTGGTTCACAAAAAAGGGATTCTTTGCAATAGGAAACCAGATCCTAAAAGATCTGCTAGCGGAACTAAAGACTGGCGACTTTGGATTGCATGAGACAAAATCTGTCGGTACTGGCACTACCATACTAGATACGACAAAAAAATTCGAGCTTGGCGGGGAGCTCAAATTACTAAATGTCTCTGCCAGCATACTCAATACCATTCAACGTCTCTCAAAGCAGGGAAGACCACTTGACTTTCCGTTGGATTTGGATGTTGATGATTTTGAGGAATTTGAGACAACAGAGGATGTTCGGGCTGCAATTGTGTATTGTATTGATCTGAGCTCCACCATGAAATCATCATTGACTAGCTCTGGCATGAGCAGAATAGAAGCAGCAAAAAGAGCATTGTGGAGCCTTTATGTTCTAAATAACAGATTTTTTCCAAACGACTCTATCAAAATAATTGGATTTGCCTCGATGGCATCAATAATCAATCCATTTGACGTTCCGTTTCTGAAAACATATGATGCAAATGACGAGTTTTTGCACTATACCAACTATCAAGCTGCATTTCGTCTTGCAAAAAAACTATTACAAAAGACAAATGCAAAAAACAAAAGAATTGTCATGATTACAGATGGGCAGCCAAGTGCGTGCTTTGTTGATACTGATTCTCAAAAAGAGGCAATTCTATCTGAAAAGCCATATTCTAATTTCTATGTGCCAAACGAGTCATTATTGTCCAAAATAAGATCAGAGAGAAACCTCAACATCGACCAATCACAAGGCGTGCAGGTCTATCTGTGCTATAGGTACAAAAAAGTCGACGCCAAAGTAGATGAGAGAACCCTAGCCGAGGCAAAAAAATGCCTGCGGGAAAACATCCAAATTGATTCCATAGTAGTAAGCGAGGAATCCGAGCTGCTCGAATACGTCCAGCAAATGGAAAAAGTCCTCCAAGGAAAAACCTACCACATAAACCAAAACAACATGGACAAGGTTTTGGTAATTGATTATCTGTACAACACCAAGAAGATATTAGGCTCAAAAAACTAACCAAAACCATGTCATATGACAAGGCCAAAGTAACAGAAAGCCTCTTTGATCAGGACGTCTCTGTAATAATGGCAGAGCTGGAATCTGGACCAAAAGAGTCAGCAGTATTATCATCAAGTCTTGGAATATCAGAATCTGAAATCAAAAACAGACTGGCATATTTGATAGGAGCTGGATTTGTCACCGTATCTGGTACCTCATATGGCGTTGATTCTGAGAAGCTGGCCAAGTTCATGGAAAATGACGAAAACTACAAGGGCGTAGTTGATGGATTAACTGAGCTGGATAGCTATCTTAACTAGATTTTTTTCGTGTTCTCAGAGCATAGATTGCGGCAACTCCGACTCCAATGAATCCAGTTATGATCATGGATTGCCCAAGCATGTTTAGTGCAACAATGGACTTGTCTGGCATGTGTGTTAGACCAATTACCACTGGAATTTCTTGGCCGCTGTTTCTTATTTCCAACTTGTATGTTCCCTTGGATTCAATGTCAAAATGTTCTTCTGTTGAAACCTCTGTTATCTTTTTTGTTGCTATTTCGCCAAATGGGCCGTACACTGTAGCTACAAGGTTTGCTCTTTCTTCTCCTTCTGCACGTATTACAAACGCTCCCTGATCTGTAACTGATGGGTCTAGCTCTTTTTCAAGTGTGAGAGGTATTGTTCCATTGACTAGGGCCTCTTTAATGGAGACCTGGCCAGAAATTACTGATGCGCCAGTATATGATAGAATCATTCCTATTGCGACTAGGCCGCCTCCTACGAATAGTATTAGGTGCGACTTTTTCATCATGTTTTCTGCCTTGTTTTAGGTACTATATTGGTATTGCAGGCTCAAAAGTTAGCCTAGGTTAAGAAATTTAGCCTAGGCTAAATTTAAATAAAGAAAAAACCAACCAGAATAGTATTGAAGCCATTTTCAAAGATGATATTTGCCTTAGTAGTTACTGCTATTCTAGCTGCGCTTTACTTTGTTTATCCTGCTTCTTCTGATGCAAAACAGGAAAAGACCTTTACGATTCACACAGGTGGTGTGATAAAAACATCCGGCGATGTGTTAGATCCGCTATATACTGCGCAAACAGTGGAAATTGATCCTGACAAGTATCTTCGCGAGTTTAATTATGGTAGAGTATCTAATGTTGATGGCAAAACAGTCCGAGAATACACCATCATAGCTGAAGACGACAAAGTCATGGAAATATCACCAGGAGTTTTCTATAATGTTTGGACTTTTAATGGAACTGTACCCGGACCAACCATCCGCGCAACAGAAGGAGACTGGGTCAAAGTAAAATTCATCAACATGGGTTCTAAAACCCACACAATTCACTTTCATGGATTCCATGCCGCAGAAATGGACGGAGTCTTTGAGCCAGTAGGTGCTGGCGGAGGCCAGTTCACCTATGAATTTGAAGCAGGACCGGCAGGAGTTCATCCGTATCATTGCCATGTAATGCCTCTAGAAGAGCACATCTCGCATGGGTTGTATGGTGTGTATATTGTGGATCCAAAGGAACCAAGACCGCCTGCAGACGAAATGGTAATGGTTCTAAATGGATTTGATACTGATTTTGATATGGAAAATAATTTCTATGGCGCAAACACAATTCCGTTTTATTATCAACACCATCCAATCCAGATCAAAACGGGCGAGCTTGTGCGAATCTATGTTGTCAATATATTGGAATTTGACCAGATAAACAACTTCCACCTCCATGGCAATCTATACTATTATTATCCAACAGGCACGTACAGCGTGCCTAGCACCTTTACTGATATGATTACTCTCTCGCAGGGTGAACGCGGAATAATGGAGTTTAGCTATGATACTCCTGGCAAGTTCATGTTCCATGCACACAAGACCGAATTTGCAGAAAAGGGCTGGACTGGATTATTCCTAGTAAAAGACGAGGCATCATAATGGAGTTCGCAAAAACATCCAAGGCAAAAATCATAGCATCTGGAGTAATTCCGATAATTTTGCTTTCTGCAATGATTGTGTATTTGTTTGGTCCGGGATCGGAGCTGGTAAACTTTGGAACCGCACTACCAAACATCACAATAGAGCGAGTTGACTTTGTGGAATCTGAAATCCAAGTCACCGTCAGAAATACGGGGCCAATAGATGTATCCATTGCACAAGCAGATGTCAATGATAGGATCCAGCCGGCGGCAATAGAGCCAGACAAGAACTTGGCAAGATTTGAGGCGGCTCTAGTTAGAATTCCATATTCATGGAATGAGGCAGAGCCATACGAGATTGGCCTCACAGTAAATGATGGAACTAGATTTGCGCATTCTGTAGAGGCTGCAGCACCTGCAATCAAGCCAAGCATAGATCTTGTATCCTATTTTGCCGTAATTGGAACCTATGTTGGAATCATACCTATAATGATAGGATTGTTGTGGTTTCCATTCATCACAAAGATGAGTCCTGCAAAATACAAGTTCTTTTTGGCGTTAACTGCTGGACTGCTTTTGTTTTTAGGAATAGATGCAATTGAGGAAGGATTTGAGATCTCTGCAGAAAGACTCTCCGGTGCATTCAACGGACAATTATTGGTTGCAACTGTTGTAGTAGCCTCCTTTGTTGGGTTGTACTATGTCTCTGAGAAGCTAGTCAGTAGAGTATCATCTGCTTCAAAGTCTGTTGCAATAGCACTCATGGTCTCAATAGGAATAGGCCTGCACAATCTAGGTGAGGGTTTGGCAATAGGCGCGGCAATAGGCTTGGGCGAAATTGCACTGAGCACATTTCTCATAGTTGGCTTTACCATACACAACACCACAGAAGGCCTTGCAATAGCAGCACCTATGGCAAGACAAAAGCCTATGATAAAAAAACTCGCAGCAATGGGTTTTATCGCAGGGGCTCCTGCAATCCTTGGCGCATGGATTGGAGGATTCCAATATTCGCCAATTTCGGCAATCATATTTCTCTCAGTGGGAGCGGGAGCAATATTTCAGGTCATAGTTGCAATTCTAAAATGGATACGACAGGATGAGCAAGGCTTGATGTCTGCTCCAACTGCGGCAGGAATTGCAGTCGGCATGATCATAATGTATGTGACTAGCATTCTGATCTAGTACGGCTCTGGATGTATTGTTATAACAGAATTCTTAAAGTGTACTCTAATGTCTTGCTCTATTTTTGATGTCAGATCATGCACTTTTTCTATTGAGAGGTTTTTGTCAAATGAGCAGTCAATGTCTATTTTGAGAAGGTCATCAAAATTCAAAGTCACAATACTACCTATCTTTTTTACCTCGGCATGTTCTCTTAGCAGCTGAATTATTTTTTCATCATTGGTATCGTATGATTTGAGATTCTTTGGCATTGTAATGTACGGCTCTAGATGTATTGTGATTCGGTCAATTTCCGGCAGGTCTTTTCGAATCTTTTCCTCAATTATCTCTGATATGCGGTGTGCATCATCTAGGCTCATTTGTCTGTCTACCATTGCATGAAGACTAACAAATGTAGAATCTCCAGATGTGTGTTGGCTGACATTATGGATTCCTTTTACCCCTGGCACGCCAGAGGCAATCTCGTAGATCTTTGAATCTGATGGAACATCCTTCCAGCTAGGCTCAAAATGGACAGTGATCTCCGAGCTTGGGATGTGGTCTTTGATGTTTTTCTCAACCGCCGTGGATATCTCATGCGCTTTATCAAAGCTGACATCTGCTCGTAGCGATACAGTAACGTCGGCAAATATCGAATCGCCTGATCTTCTCATAAGAATTGGACCTGTGCCTACTACTCCTTCGGTTGATAACACAATATTTTGTACCTTGTTTACCAGTTCTGGCGAGATGATATCTGTTAGGTCTTGGGCTGTTCTGTACACAAGTTTGATTGACAAAACAACAAGCAATCCACCAAGAACTATGGCCGCAAAGAAATCACCATGATCAAACCCAAATGATATCAGTATGATTCCTGCAATCACTACTAGTGTGGATCCCAGATCCAAAAACGCATGGTAAAAGTCCGCCTTTAGTGTGGTTCCGCCAATCTTTGAGATGGCGCGTCTTAGAAGAACAATCCTGAAAATATCCACACAAATCGTGTATGCAGCACCCGCAAGTGCCAAGGTACTGGTGACGGTAAGATGAGAAGGATTCTGTATTCTGAGGACTGCCTCAAAAATAAAAAAGCACGCAATCAGAAATATTGTAATTCCACCAATCAATCCTCCGAGGGATTCTACTTTGCCGTGGCCGTAGGTGTGTTCTGCGTCTGGGGGCTTGATCGCAAATCTTGCTGCCAAGAGCAAGACCAAAGTCACAACGCTATCCAGTAATGCATGGATACTGTCAGTTAGTAATGCGAGGCTGTTTGATAATATTCCAAAGACAAACTCTACTACAAATGCAGACAAAATGGCAGCTAGTGACAGTTTTAGCGCTCCAGTCCTTTTCAAAAAGACATTTTCCATCAAAGCATTATCTGATGGTTTACGAATAAATCATACGGAAACGTTATCTTTGATGAGTGCCGAGCCGGATCATAAATTGAACAAGCTGGCATTGCTGGGAGCATTAGGATTCTTACTAGTACCGTTTTTGGCACAGGCAGACGCTGCCAACCCAAACCTGTATGTCTCTGCGGAAAATTCGTATTATAATAATCATTTTGCAGGTTCGATGGTAGTCGAAGTCGTAATCAATGATCCGTCTCTATCTGATACCAGTGTTGGCAAAGGCGAGCCAGACGTTACACTAAACGGCAAAAACATCCGAATGATTCAGGCAACCGACGGTAAATGGTATGGATACTTTGCAAATCTGGAAAAGGCCAAGATTGCGGACCAGACAGTAGGTCTTGCAGGACGGGGCCTTGACTTTGGCGAGTTTTGTAGCAAAGATACTGTAGTATTTGGCCCGTCATTTTCAGAGTCTGATGGAATAGCAATACCAAAAACCGGTGCCACTGGCGCAACTAATGGTAATTCTGGATTTTCTACATGTACTAGCATTCCTGCAGGAGCAACTGTAAACAATGTAGTTCGTAGTCCGCGATCAATTAACACAAACTCGGCAATTCCATCTGGACAAATAGGACTAAACTCTGCAGTTTGGCCAATCATACAGCTATATTCTTTCAATAATGATGTGGTAATACAATACAATGCAGCGGGTGGAACACAATCTGTTACATTACAATATGATGAGATTCCAAACATTGCAACCTCCCTAGACAGGGCAACCTATCCACCAAACTCCCAAGTCTTTGTGACAATAAAGGATATGCAGCTAAACCAAGACCCAACATCTAGGGACTCTTGGACATTTAATGTTGGCTCTACACAAGCAGTGTTTTATGCGGCATTTACAGAAAATGGCGCAAACGCAGCAAATGGTGGTGCAGGCCTAGTTAACCTATCATCACAGTTGTCTTCGATTGGATTTGATAATAATGGCAAAATTGCAATGAGTCTTGGTAGTGTGGCAGAACTACGAGCAAACGGCCACCAAAGCGCAACGGCATCTGATGGCACCACAACATTTTCACAAATCATAACGCTGGTGGAATCCCAGCCAAACTCGGCAACATTTGAGAACTTTGACTTTTCCGATGTATCAACAATCAAAATAAAATCAAATGCCACAAGGGGCCAGTCAGCCACCATTGAATATGACCAAAAATCATACTCTATTGTCTCTGGCTTGAGCGATGCTGGCATCACTCTAGGCACAAACCAGCCTGTTTCTGGTCAAAAGGTGCCTGTGACTGTAAACGACCCAGACCAAAACATCAACTCTGGCGCAAAGGACAAACTTGATGTCTTTAGAAGCACGGCTCTAATTCCGACACTAACAATAGGCAACCCAGGAACACTGCAAGGAGCGGGAAGCGTCAAAATCTATGCATTATCCACTGACGCTCTGACTGGAGGCACTTCAGTTTCATCATCCGTTCCGGACATTGCATCTGATAGACTAATCCTAGACACAAGACCGTCCACTGGAATTGCAAACCAAAGCTTTGAGAAGCTGTCTGCAAGCACAGGACTTTCTGCAACCACACTTCAAAATCTCCTGATTCGACTAAACTCTGGAGATCAGGGAACAAACTGGGTAAACTATGATTTTCGTTCATTGCAAAACCAGCTTGGAATATCTGACTTTTCTGATACTACAATTCAGCTGTTCTTTGGACTAACTGATGCAACACCCGTAACATTGGTTAGTGCTTCAAACATGACTGGTGCACAAGGATTTGTACAGTTGCCAAATGCCGCAGTTGCCGCAATTGCTGCAAAGTCTGGAACTGCATTCTTGGTTGTAAACTTTGATTCTTCAAACAACTCGCCAGCTCAAGGTTCGGTATCATCAGAAACAGACACGCAGCCAATTGTTTTTGATCTGTTCTCATTTGGCCGCAAAAACAATTCTGATATAACAAACGGCATATACAGATTTGAATTACAAGAGACTACATCCAGCTCTGGAACTTTTACTGGTACTATGGAATATACCATTGCAAACCAACTGAATCAATTTGATGCAAACACAATCAAGACACTTAGAACAATAGATGATGATATCAAGTTTTTTGTCAACCAAAGACTAATTGATGAACAAGGAATCAGCATTGCATATTCTGATGTTGCACAAACCGGAACAACAACTCATGTGTCATCAAAGACCGATATCAAAACTCACACCGGAAGTGCTTCATTAACTACGAACATATTCAGATTTGGCCATCCAGTGACGGTAGTCCTAGTTGACCCAGACTTGAACATAAAGCACGACTCTATTGACATTTACTCCGTAATAGACAATCCTTCTTCATCAAACGTGGATACCGTAGGCAGCTCTAGCGGAGGAATTCTGCTTGAGGTGCTAATCAAGGACATTAGATACAAGCGTTGTACCATAGGTGGTGTAGAAACAGGAGGTCTTGCCGCAAGCGGATTTTCATTAATAGAAACTGGACCAAACACAGGACGATTTGAAGGAGTATTCAAGATGCCTTCAAAGATTTGCAACAAGGCAGGAACTGCACTAATTTCTCCAGCCGGCGGGACAGTTGATCTAAAGTATCATGATTTTCGAGACTCGTCCGGCCAGGCAAGCATTTCCAGTCTGACAAAAACCGCAACAAAGACAAAGCTTGCAACACCAAGCTCTGCCAAGCTTGACTCAAAATCATATGTTTTGCCTAGTCCTGGAAAGACAACTGATGTTGTTCTGACTGGCAAAGTCCAAAACTACAAGTCTGGAACTAAGATCAAGTTTACACTACAAACACCGGATGGCAAGTCTTCTGTTTTGTATGCAGTTGCCACAAAGACTGGCAGCTACAAGACGATCATAACACTAAAACCAAATTCGCCAACAGGTCAGTACGCAGTTGATATTGAATATCAGAAAAACTATATCGGCAAAGTCACCTTTATGGTAAACAAAAAATAATTTTTTGCAAAATTAGATCGAAATGACTAGGTCAAAAAAGGTTCAACAAAACCATATTCGAGTCAACTTTTCTTTCATAGAATACATAAATACCCTGAATTCTTGTATCAGCCTAGACATGAGAGGAGCTGGGAGACTCGTAGTAGCTATATTTTCAGTAATGTTGTTTTCATCAACTGTTTCAGCAGCATTTGCACAATCTTCTCAAATACCACCATTGTCCGTTGCAACAGAGCTCCCACTGTACGAATCTGGTGACAGAGTCATCTTTAGCGGCGTGATAAAAAGCCCAGATGTCAATAATCTCATAGATGTTACAGTCCGAATTGTAGGACCTATAGTCAATGGAACGGGTGCTACAAATATTGTCACAGTTAAACAGGTAAGACCACTATTAGACGGCACATTTGCCGATAACTTTGTCGTAGGCGGCCCACTTTGGACCAAAAAAGGCGATTACAAGCTTATAGTAAATTATGGCCCACAAAAGGCGGAAACCCTGTTCTTCTATAATGGCGGAACAGATGTGCCAGTAGAAGTACCAGAGCCACAATGTGGTCCAGACCAAATTATCGTTAACAATCAATGTGTAAATCCTCCAACAGAGACACCAAAACCAAACTGTGGTGCAGGAACAGTATATGATCCAGTAACTGACTCTTGCGTCGTGGCTCCTCCACCAGAAGAAATTGAGTGTGCTCCTGGAGAGGAACTAGTTAACGGTAAATGTGTTAAAGTAACCACTGAAGAACCAAAGGAGATAAAATGTGGCCCAGGAACTGAACCAAACGCAGATGGAATCTGTGTTCCAGTAAAGAAACCAGAGGGTGGAGGACAATGTGCAATTGCAACCGCAGCCTTTGGAACTGAACTAGCACCACAAGTACAGCTACTCAGAGAAGTAAGAGACGGTGTCTTGTATAGCACTGGTGCAGGAACAACATTCATGGCAGGATTCAACGAGTTCTACTATGCATTCAGTCCAGCAGTAGCAGACTTGGAAAGACAAAGTCCACTATTCAAAGAAGTAGTAAAGACTGCAATCACTCCGATGCTATCAACAATGTCCATACTCAACTATGCCAACATTGATTCAGAGCAAGAAATGCTAGGCTATGGAATAGGAGTAATACTGCTCAACATTGGTATGTACTTTGTCGCACCAGCGATAGTCATACTCAAAGTCAGAGGCTTGCTCCAAAAAAGACGCCTTTAGGATTATATCCTCTTTTATCAAACCACTCTTGTGCACGTAGAATACGAAGAATTCTCATCAATTCAAGACATTTTTTCCTACATGGCAGCTGTCATGCCACCAATGAAAAACACAATGCCAATCAATTACTACAAGGGATATGTCTTTGCGTTTATCCCATTGACACACAATGGAGGAGATGTATACCTGATGATATACACCAAAGCAGAACTGGATGGAAGAATTTTGGAATTTGACATCAATTCCAATTCGTACAAAAAAGTAGCTGCAATAGAGCGTGCAGACAAGACATACTTTATTGTCATCTCACCAAAGAGAAACACCATTGCCGATGAGGCAATCAAAAAGCTAGGCTAGTTTTTTAAAAAACCGGCCATTACAATACAGTACTTGAAAAAACTGGTTTCTGTAATTTTTGCAATATTACTATTATCAAGCGTTGGAGTTTCGTCTGCAAAAAGACTCGAAGTAAAATACGATCCCCTACCAAATCAATTTGAGGGAACGCCTACTTTTTGCACAAAAGAGCCGTCACAAGACCCAACCCTTCCAGAAAGCATCATTCCAATTCTTCTCAAAAAAACCAAGGCAAATCTGGATGCATGGATTGGTCCACTCAAATCATCATCGATGCGAGATGCAAAGTGGGACATTAACTATATTGAAATTCCGCGAGCAAAGCAGGCAAGCTTTGATTATGCCAAATGCAATGTGATAATTTCTTTTCTAAAAAATCCACCAAAAGGAGCAGAAGGAATTGAAATCCTTGGACTACATTATTTCAAAGACAATACAAGCCATGTTGAAATCTATTATCAAGGATATGGAATATGTGAGACCAAAGACTCCCAGTGGACATACTGGTATACTTGTCAGCAGGACTCTCCAAAACTAATTGTTGCAATGGAGGCCATATTGCGACACGAGCTTGGCCATGCCATGGGATTGGGACATTACATCTCTGAAGAGTTATTCTACACCGGCGGCCTAGGACATCCATCATCAATAATGGTTTCAGTACTTGATGTGCTTGCAAGCCCAAGTCATCTGCCTCTAGACCCTGAACTAATGGAGATAATGCCTGTAGATATTGCCAAGCTAAAAGAAATCTATGGCAATGATGGCTGGGGCAAAACAACAGAAACGGTCGCAAAAGAAAAAACACATACAAAAATAATCCAAACAAAGCCCGGCAAAGTAATAATCGAAAAGATCACCACCCAAATCCCAGATAATCTATACCGAAAAGGCCAAAAAGCAGACGTAATAATCACACATGACAAAAATACTGACAAGCAAAAAGTCCTAGTAAACAGCAAGGGCAATCTGGATTATTCATTTAGAATTACAGACAGGATGACTGGAAAATACGAAATCGCAATAAACTATCTTGGAAAGGCAATAAAGAAATTCTCTTACGATATCAGATAATCTATCTGGTGTATGTTGGAGCAGCTACTGATCTACTTCTTGCGTATTTTTCGACAATATCTTCTGGAAGCTTGCCGTTGAACAAGTCCTTGCAGAGTCCTCGCAAATACCTCATAATTGCCCAGGTTCCTGCCTTGATCAAACCATACATGAAGATCTTCATTGGTGGACCGTATGTCTTGTTTCGCAGAATGATTGGTACGATATCATTGATGACACGCAAATTGTTCTCCCAGCATCTCCAAAATAGAGTAAACTGGGCTTCGTTAAGATTGCCAAAGTGCATCGAATTTTTCTCAGAAAAGTCTTGATATAATAATGGTGCTACCAGTCCTCTAAAGTTAGTCTTTCTGAAATCCTCAATCAAGTCTATTGTGTATTGTGTTTCGTCTGGGGTTTCGTCAGGCCAGCCAATGATTAGTGTGGCTGCTGGGAACCAGTGGTTTTCATTCATTATTCTTGCTCCCTCTCGCACAACCCATCCCCATTCATCAGTTGAGAACGGCTTGGTCTTCACACCTAGGTGCTTTTTGACCATTCTTGGTGCAACCGTCTCTATTCCAAGATTTGTTGCAAGCCATCTGCCGTTTGTGTGCATTTCATTTATCTCTGACATTTGTTTTAGCAAAATTGGGTCTGCTGCAATTGCGGAAAATGTCATGTGTGTGGTTCCAACAAAGTTAGCGCCTAGGCCCTTGAGGTTCTTCCACAAATCAGTGATTGCATCTCTGTTTGGCTGGAAATCCTTATTGTCACATCCATAAAGCAACATCTCATCTGAGTGCAGCCAAATAGAGTCAAAACCATAATCAAGATTTATCTTTGCTTCATGTTGTAATCGCTCAATTGGCAGGTCTTTTTTGGAACGCTTGTTTACATCGCAAAAGTCGCATCCGCGACCGCATCCTCGCATTGCTTCTATTAACGAATTGACAGTTGGACCTTCAATTACTGGAATGTTTTGTATGTTTTTGACAAAACAGTGCATCAATTCTGGTGCGTCTCCGCCTTCTAAGTCCTTGAACAAGTCCAATGCAAGCTCGTCTGCTTCGCCAACTACAACTGTGTCAATTCCGTGAATCTTCATTCTGTCGGATTTTGCAAGCTCCCATGCGCCGTTTCCGCCGACTACAACCTTGAAATCATATTTTTTCTTTAGCTGGATGATATTTGCGCACATGCGCTTGAACTTCATAGCAACATAGGATAATTTTTCAGGAGACATTGTTGTGGTGACTGGTGCCATTCCAAGTGGGTCCATCACATTAATTCCGACCACCTTGGTGTCTGGGCCGATTGCCTTTGACAGATAATCTGGGTTTGCAACAAAGATTTCATCTCTTTTGTATCCCTGAAGCAATGCAGACTCTACACGTCTTAGCCCCACTTGAGCTACCTTTGCCTCGCCGGTGTTTGGATCTGTCTCTACTGCTGGACAAAAGACCTTATCAAAGACCCATTCTGGGAGCAGCTCATACGGACCGCATGCGATAAATCCGTAAAGGAAGTTTCCTCGATAGTTTGTCATTAAACTGCGGTCAGCAGTAAGAACAATACGTTTGCCAGCCAACTAAACATTGACTTCGTATATGGTATAAATTATTTTCCCGCTCTCAAACTTAAATTGCAATCAAATCTAGTCATATCATGAAAGAAGTATCGGAGCCTCGCCACATGGAGCCACACCTCTCCGAGTCTAGCGGGATTCGTGATTTTGTATTTGGTTTTGGTGATGGAATCAACACCTCACTTGGTATTGCTGCAGGAGTTGGAGGAGCAGACGTCTCATCAAATATTATCATTTTAGCTGCCCTAGTTGGAATGTTTACTGGCGCCAAGGCAATGGCCGTTCAGAACTATTTGGCAGTCAAGGCACAAAGAGAACTACTCAAATCTGAGATAGCCAGAGAGGAATGGGAAATAGAACACAAGCCAGACATTGAGCGACAGGAAATAGAAGAGATCTACAAAGCAAAAGGCTTTGAGGGAAAAGACCTGGAAATGATTGTAAACAAGATTACATCAAACAAAAAAGTCTGGCTGGATACAATGCTGACTGAGGAGCTCAAACTAAACGTTGATGTGGTAGGCAATCCACTAAAGAGTGCGCTGCGAATGTTTGGCGCGTTTTTGGTTGGAGGCATATTGCCGATAATTCCGTTTTTCTTTGCACAAGGCTACACTCCATTGATTATAGCAATTGGAATCAGCTTGTCAACATCGTTTGCAGTTGGTGCGGTAAAATCAAGACTAGCGCAAACCAACATCATCAAAGGCGGCCTCGAAATGGCAGGCCTAGGAACTGGAATTGCTCTGATTGGATTTGGAATTGGCTCGGAGCTTGCAAACTTGGGAATTATCGACGTCTAGCCCTGTTTGCAATGTTTGATGCAACGGCTCCTGCGCCAATACCATTGTCAATATTTACAACTGATAATCCAAGAGAACAACTCTGAAGCATTGATGCAAGGGCTGCCACTCCTTTTTCACCATATCCATATCCTACAGACGTCGGCACGCCAACGACTGGGACATTGACCAAAGACGACACTACTGATGCCAACGCTCCTTCCATTCCTGCGGCCACAATTATCACATCGACATCAGACTCGATGAATTTTTTAATTATTGGAAATATTCTGTGCAGTCCAGCAATTCCAACATCGTATGTGGTTATTGTATCACAATGCATTGCCTCGCATGTAAGTCGTGCTTCCTCTGCAACACCAATGTCTGATGTGCCTGCAGTGACAATTCCTACTTTACCGCCAGTGGAATTGAGCGTGTTTTTGTAGATTAGAAGGGTGGTGGTGTTCTTTCCGTCTCTGATTTTGAGTTTTTTTGATTTGGCAAAGCTTGCTATTTTGGAATAGTCCTTTTTCTGGATTCTAGATACTAGAACCAAGTCAGATTTTTCCAAGACCCGTATGATGATTTTTTTAATTTCTTCTGTGGTTTTTCTTTCTGCAAATATTACCTCGGGGATTCCCCTTCTGTGCTTTCTGCCCATGTCAATTTGGGCAAAATCCTCTATCTTTTCTATAGAGTATAGTGATAGGAGCTTTTTTGCCTCTGAAACTGTAATTTTGCCAATCTTTAGGGATTCTAAAACATCGGTAATTTCCATTGTTGTGGGTTGTGTTGATTTAATTAAAAAACTGATCAGATGCCTGCAAGTGCAGACTTGACGCTTTCTATTCCTTTGAGGAAGTTTTCCTTTTCTTGCGAATCCAAGTCCAGCTCGATTATTTTCTCTACGCCTTTTCTACCAATCACTGCTGGAACACCAATTGATACATTGGATTGGCCATATTCTCCATCTAGTGGTGTTGCAACTGGGATTACCTTCTTTCTGTCTTTGAGAATTGCATCAACTATAGTGGATATTGCGTTTCCTGGGGCGTGAACTGTGGCTCCTTTTAGCTCAATTACCTTGGCCGCAACCTGCTTTGTGTTTTGGACTAGCTCTGCTAGTTTTTCTTTTGGAAGCATCGAAGTTAGTGGAATTCCAGAAATTGTGGAAAATCTTGGCAATGGAAGCATGTTTTCACCATGTTCGCCAATTACCAAAGCTCGAATAGATTCTCTGGAATGGCCAGTTGCCTCGTGGATGAATTGAATAAATCTTGATAAATCCAGCATTCCGCCCATTCCTACAATTCTATTTCTCTCAAAGCCTGATGTTTGAAATGAAATGTGAACCATTGGGTCCAGTGGGTTTGTTACTGGAACTATGATGGAGTCATCTGCATATTTTTTGATGTTCTCTACTACACCTTTGACAATTCCTGCGTTTATTTTGAGCAGATCCATTCTAGTCATGCCTGGTTTTCTTCCCGAGCCTGCCACCACAACCACAACTTTGGAGCCTTTCATCTCGGAATAGTCATTGGAGCCTCGGACGGCAACATCAGTTCCCTGCTCTGATAGCATGTGGTTGATATCCATTGCTTCGCCTTGTGGCAGTCCGTTTACTACATCTAGTAATAGAATTTCTTTATCGACTTTTTTTAGTGCAGAAAAAAGCGCTGCATCTCCGCCAACTTTGCCTGAGCCGATAATTGTAATCATTTACATTTTGCGACTTTTTTGTTCTGTAATTAAATCTATTGTGATGTTTTGGAAATTTTTTTGTTTTGAACCTGAGAATTTATATGCATTTTTGAAGCCTTGATGATATGGTTCTTGTAATAGATCCGCAGATTGCTGGAATTTCTGGCGACATGTTATTGTGCGGGCTAGTGGACATTGGAGCAAAAAAATCCAAAATCGTTGCAGGAGTCAAAACATCAGAAAAATTTCTCAATCATTCCATTATAACAAAAATTGATTTTAAAAAAACAGACAAGCACGGAGTAAATGCCACATCTTTGGTCTTGAAGCTGGACGAGCACCATCATGAAAGAAAGGGAACTGAAATCCTTGATTGTATAGTAAAGACCGTACAAAAAATTGGACTATCGGATAGAGCGGCCAAATTTGCAAAAGACAGCATAGAAACCTTGATTTCTGCAGAATCAAAAATTCACGGCGTTCCAAAAAGTTCTGTTCATTTCCACGAGGCAGCAAGCATCGATACCGTAATTGATATTGTTGGCACTGCAATTGCACTAGACGATCTGAAATGTTTTGATCATGAAATAATTACAATGCCTGTGGCAGTTGGAAATGGTACTGTGTCTTTCTCGCATGGGGTGGTCTCAAATCCAGCTGGCGCCATATTGGAGATATTTGCAAAATCCGGCATTTTGATATATGGAAACGATGCAAAATCAGAGCTTACCACACCTACTGGAGCCTGTATGCTTGTAAATCTGGCAAGCAGATGTGTCCAACACTATCCACTAATGAAAATAGACTCTACTGGATATGGGGCCGGCCAGAAAAACTTTGAGGGATTTTCTAATGTGCTAAAGATAGTACTAGGAGAAAAGTCTCATCTGCAATCAGACGTAGTTAGTATATTGGAGACAAATGTAGATGATGTCTCTGGCGAAGTACTAGCACATGTAATTGACAAGGCAATGTCAAGTGGGGCCAAAGATATCTCAATCATCCCCACAATGACTAAAAAGGGAAGGCCGAGTCACATGATTTCTGTGATTTGTGCCACAAAAGATGTGGACAGACTGGCAAATGTCCTAATTTCAGAAACAGGAACTCTGGGAATCAGGATTCGCTCATCTGAGAGATTTATTGTACCAAGAAAGATAATCCAACTCAAAATAAAAATTCAAAACAAGGATTTTGCCATACAATGCAAAACTGCAGGCAAATCCTTCAAAGTAGAATATGATAACATCAAAAAGATCTCTGAAAAACTCTCCCTGACATTCAAGCAAACCGAAGAATTAATCAAAGCCGAAGTAAGAAAACAACTAAAATGAAACTAGACTCGCTGAATCACTGGTTTTCTGATAAAAAAAGCGTACTTGTAGCGTTGTCTGGTGGAGTAGATAGCGCACTGGTTGCATATTCTGCATATCAAACACTTGGCAATTCAGCAATTGCAGTTACTGCCGATTACAAAACACTGGCACAAGAAGAGCTGGAATCGGCAAAAAAAATCTGCCAAGAAATAGGCATTTCACATTTGATAATATCTTATGATGAGCTGCAGAATCCAGACTTTGTCAAAAACGACCAAAACCGGTGCTTTCATTGCAGATCAGAGCTTGCAGATCACCTAACAAGGCTGGCAAAAGAAAAAAACACCCAAGTCATAGTGGATGGAACAAACCTAGATGACCTAGGTGATTACAGGCCAGGCATAGTTGCCCTACAAAACAATGGTATTAGGAGCCCACTTGTCGAGTCTGGACTCACAAAGGCAGATGTGCGAAGCACCGCAAAATCCGTAGGACTATCACTCTATGATAGGCCGTCAAACTCTTGCCTTGCCTCTAGAATCCCTTGGGGGCAGCGAGTCACTGCAGAAAGGCTGGCAAGAATCGAGATGGGTGAGATATTTGTCAAGCAAATGACAGGTGCACGACAGGTTCGCGTACGCGATATTGCAGGCATGGCAAAAATCGAAGTGGGATCTGATGAGCTGCACCTGATTCGGACTGTAAATCTTGATGATCTAACATACAAGCTAAAATCAATTGGATTTGAATCTGTTACCATAGATGAAACAGGATACAAGCCAGGCAAAATCAATGTGATTGCTGATTGATATATCTGGATCATGCGGCATCGACTCCGATTGCTGACTCTGTACTGCAAGAAATGATGCCATATCTAAAGGAAAATTTTGGCAATCCGTCATCAATTCACAGATTCGGCAGGATTGCAACAAAGGCAATCGAGTCTGCAAGAAAAAGAGTAGCAGAACTAATTGGCGCTAGTCCTTCTGAGATCCTCTTTACTTCCGGCGGAACAGAATCCAACAACACTGCCGTTTATGGAATAATGAATCAGAACAAATCAAAGCAGATAATCACCACCTCAATAGAACATGATGCAATACTAGAGCCATGCAGAAAACTAGAATCGTTAGGATTTGATGTAGTGTACTTGCAGGTTGACTCGACTGGCATGGTCGATCTACAAAAGCTGGAATCTGTCATTTCTGAGAAAACTACACTGGTTAGCGTAATGCTTGCAAATAACGAGGTTGGAACAATCCAGCCAATTGCTGAAATTGCAAAAATCTGCAAAAAACACAACGTACTGCTTCACACAGACGCAGTCCAAGGCGTGGGCAAAATACCAGTTAACGTCAAAGAACTAGGAGTTGATCTAATGTCAATATCTTCTCATAAGATAAACGGACCAAAAGGAATAGGCGCATTATACATCAGAGCTGGCGTAAATCTGGACCCATTTCTTTTGGGCGGCGGCCAGGAAAATGGGATGCGTTCTGGCACGGAAAATGTGGCAAACATTGTGGGATTTGGCAAGGCGTGCCAGATTGCCAAAGAAAACCTACAGGAAAACAACAAAAATCTGGAAGACCTTCGCAATTATCTAGTACAGCGAGTCTCATCTGAAATCTCGCATGTGACCATAAATGGCAATAGGCAAAAGCTGCCAAACAATGCGCACTTTACATTTCTGGGAGTAAATGGTGAAGACCTCATCATAAAACTAGATGAGCATGGTGTTGCAGCATCGACTGGTTCTGCATGTTCTGTCAAGACACAAAAGGCATCACATGTTCTAATGGCAATGGGATTCTCACATGAGCGGATAACCGGCTCGCTTCGACTCAGTATTGGCATATCAAACACCAAATCTGAAATTGATCAAACAGTTGATTCTCTCAAAAGTATAGTTGCCGAGCTAAGATCAGTTTCACCCTTCAAGGTAAAATATGGATTTTAGTTAAATCGCAAAAACGCGTTTTTCTTTGATAATACCAAAACAGATGACACTGCAACAACTAGTATCAGTATTGCAATTGGGCCAAATTCCGGCACCACATACGTTCCAATTATTTCAATGTCCGAATCACCTTCCTGGAATTGTATCGTAATTAGTCTTGATTCTGGTCTGACTGATGATTCCTGGTATGGCACTTCTAGTCCATCGATATAGATAATGTACTTGTCATCATCACCACTTTTCCCATCAGGACCTGTCTTTGCGTCAATCCATTCTCTCCCTAAATCCAATGTGATTGAGCCGTCATCGTCTGCCTGTATGGTAATGATTAGGCCCAAAATTGCGGGGTCTACTATGATGTTTTTGACGGTTCCGCCCTTTATTGTATATGGCACATCGAATGTTCCTTGGTCGCCTGCCTTCACCTCAAAGATTTGAGATGGATTATTTCCAGATTCAGTTGTCTGAAAGTCAAAGCTGGTCTCAAAGACATTTCCTGTTACGCCATATGATGCCTGTACTACGTATTTTCCATCTGCCTTAAAGTATGGTCCATCTGCAATCAGAGAATAACTGTACGTGCCGTCTTGGGCAACATCTACTTGGGCAATATGGACTCGGTTTGTTTCACGAAATACCTGAATCAGCAGTGGCGTGTTTGGCAAAAATGCATCAACTTTGCCTGATATTATGACTGCTTCGCCTTCAGAATAGAATGGTTTTGCAACACAGACCTGCTTGCATTCTGTCTGAGCGGATACAATACCTAGTGGGGTAAATGCAACTAAAAATAAAATCAGAGCATAACTGGACTTCACACCAAAGTTTTATGATTATCGTATATTTCCTTTTCTCGGAATTTGTACTAAAAAATGAAAAAAGTATAGAGACTTTAGTATCTTGGTGAGATGCTAAGTCGTGTTCTTGCAGACACAGCAATTATTGATACAATTGCTACTGCGAGAATGATTGCTGCCATTGTGCCAAATTCTGGAACTGCATAAGTACCTATGATCTCAATCTGTGAAGCGCCCTCTGGTACGATGATTTCGACCATTCTTGTTGAATCGTCGCTATCAACTTCTTCAAAGTCTGCCTCTTCATCATCAACTAGGACAATGAAGTCTACATCGGAACCATCTTCTGTTGCATCCAAGACCTCTCTTGGGATTGCAAGTGAGATAGAACCGTCGCTTTCAGTTTCGATTTTCAGAATGAGTGATTTTGTTGCACTGCTGACAGAGGATCCTGTTACTACTATTCCATCTGCTTCAAATGGAACACAGAACACGTCACCGCCGCCTTTTACTGCAAGCTCACCATCACCACAAGCTGACTCTTCTGTTGGTGCTTCGCCGACTAGCTCAATTGTGGTCTTGTCATTGATTTCTTGTGGACCATACTGAACTCTGACGGTGTACATACCATTTGCTTTGAAAAGAGTACTTGAGGTGCTAAACATTGTTTCAAATGTGTTGTCCTCTGAAACTTCGACTTGATCAGCCTTCACAATGTTATTTTGTGGACCAATAACTGTGACAGTTACTGGGAAGCCCGGCTTTACATTTGCAACAGTTCCGCTTACTACAACTTCTGACTCGTGATCATAGATTCGTTTGTCTGTCCAAACTGCAATTGGCAAGTCGTTTTGAGCTGCCAAGTTAGTTTTGGTGTAGATGTCGTCGCTGCCACAATCTGGGCATGCCTCTTCGTCGAATGTAGATGCATAAGTTGGTACTATTGCTAAAGTGCCTGCTGCAGCCATTATGGCAATTAGCACGGATAGTGCATAACTATTCATCTTGATTGGCGATTAGAATGCTGACTATTTATGTATATTTAAAAAATGAAAAAAGTTGAAAGATCTAGTATTTTGGCAGGATACTTAGTCTGCTTCTTGATATAGCAACTATTGATACAATTGCTACTGCAAGAATAATTACTGCGATTGTGCCAAATTCTGGGATCACGAAGGTTCCGATGATTTCGATCTGAGTGTTTCCGTCCTCAAATGGTATGGTCAAAGTGCGATCTTCGGAGGTAGTTGTCTCCTCAAATTCGACTTCTGCTCCATCTACTAGGACAAAGAAGCTGTCGTCTTCACCACTCATTCCGTCTGGACCAAGTCTTGCATCAAGGATGCTTCTTGGAATAATCAGCTTTACTTCGCCATCGTCTGTGGTCTCTATCTCTACGATTAGGGACTTTGCCTGGACGTCTGGAGTAATGCTGAGTATCTTACCTCCTTTTATGGAGTATCCGACTGAACCGTCATCTGGGTTTGCCAATGGGAATGTCTTGCCCTTTGGTCCTGGAATAACGTCTCCGGAGCCACCAAACTCAAAGCTAGTCTCTGCAGTTCTTGTCTCTGTTCCATATAGCACCTTTACGGTGTATGTTCCAGCAGATCTCCACAGAGGACCGCCAGCAGTCAGGTCAGTTCCAAATGTGTTTTCTTCTGAAACTGGTAGTTGCTTAATAGTTACTATGTTTCCGTTGGCTGCCAAGACAGTTACTGTAACATCATAGCCAGACAGTCTTTCTCGGACTGCGCCGGATACGGTGATTGTTTCTCCGTCTTCGTATGCCTCTTTGTCGGTACTAACTGTAACTGCATCTACAAATTCCTGAGCAAAAGCTGGTACTGCTACTGAGCCTGTAGCCAGAATTGTAAACAACGCTAGTGTTGCGTACAGAGTATTCATCTTGCTTTTCCGTCCTAACGAATACTATTTAAGGTTAGGAAAAAAATCATTGACTAATAGAGAAAATTAATGGATTTCTCACCAGATCTTGATTAAATATATATAAAGTCTTTTTTGAGTTTTTTTAGTTTGTTTGGTAATTTTCAAGATTTAGCTAATGCTATCCATGGTGGGAAAAATGGCGACTAAGAAGACACACATTCTAGTACCTGATCATATTTACGTACCAAAGCACGATATTATGAATAAAAAGGATGCAGAAGAAGTCCTCAAAAAATTCAACTGCAAGCCAACTGAGATGCCACTGATTTTTGCAAACGATCCAGCAATTATCGGACTTGGTGTAAAACCAGGAGACATGATCAAAATTACAAGAAAAAGCCCAACTGCCGGCGAGAGCATCTATTATCGATATGTGGTGGAGATCTAAATGACAGACCCATCCAACAAACGCTGGCCAATTGTACAAGACCTTCTAAAAAGAGAAGGAATTGCAAGACAGCACCTAAACTCTTTTGATGAGTTTCTGGAACGCGGACTGCAAAGCATCATTGATGAGGTAGCACAAATTGAAATTGAAAATGCAGAATATCCATACAAGATTCAGCTAGGCAAAGTAAAACTGCAACAGCCAAGAATGATGGAGCTTGACGGTTCTATTACACACATCACGCCAACTGAGGCAAGACTGCGAAATGTATCATATTCAGCACCAATCATGATGGAAGCAAGCGTAGTAGAGGACGGCAAAATTCTAGAATCAAGATTTGTTCACATTGGAGACATTCCAGTAATGGTAAGATCCAACGCATGCATTTTGCACAACTTTTCAACTCAGAAATTAATTGAACACGGAGAGGACCCAAACGATCCAGGTGGATACTTTATCATTAATGGCTCAGAGCGAGTTATTGTAGGACTGGAAGATCTTTCTTATAACAAAATTATTGTCGACAAAGAAAAGGTTGGCGGCAACGATGTCTACAAGGCCAAAGTCTACTCTTCTATTGTAGGATATAGAGCAAAGCTAGAACTGGTAATGAAAAACGACGGACTAATTGTAGCCAGAATTCCAGGCTCGCCAGTAGACATTCCAGTAGTTACACTGATGAGAGCACTAGGACTAGAATCCGACAGAGAAATCGCAGCTGCCGTATCTCTAGTAGAATCAATCCAAAACGAGCTAGAGGCGTCATTTGAAAAAGTAGCCGAAGTCCAAACCTCAAAAGACTCTATTGTGTATATTTCAAAAAGAATCGCACCTGGAATGCTAGAAGAATTCCAAATCAAGCGAGCAGAAACACTGCTTGATTGGGGACTTTTGCCACACCTAGGAAAGCACCAAGAAAACAGAAGAGAAAAGGCGCAATTTTTGGGCGAGGCAGCATGCAAGCTAATCGAGCTAAAACTAGGATGGATCTCACCAGACGACAAGGACCATTATGGTAACAAGGTAATCAAGTTCGCAGGACAAATGCTAGCTGATCTGTTCAGAACTGCATTTAGAAATCTAGTCAGAGATATGAAATACCAACTGGAAAGATCCGGACAAAAACGAGGAATCAATGCAGTAGCAGCTGCCATTAGACCAGGTATTGTATCAGACAAGCTAAACAATGCAATTGCAACAGGAAACTGGGGCAGAGGTAGAGTCGGCGTAACACAACTCCTAGACAGAACAAACTATCTTTCTACCATTTCACACCTGAGAAGAATCCAATCACCACTATCTAGAACCCAGCCAAACTTTGAGGCAAGAGACTTGCACCCAACTCACTTTGGAAGAATCTGTCCTAGTGAAACACCAGAAGGCTCCAATTGTGGTCTGGTCAAGAACTTGGCATTATCTGCTATTATTTCAGTAAACGTATCTCCAGAAGAAATCATCGAAAAACTATACGACCTAGGCTCTGTTCACTTTACAGACGCCAAAGAGGATCTAAAGCGAGACGGAACTCGTGTATTTGTAGATGGACGACTAGTCGGCTATTACAAGGATGGCGACAAGCTAGTAGAATCACTGCGTGATTTGAGAAGAAACTCCAAGATTCACCCACACGTAGGTATTTCATTTTTCAAGCCAAACGTAGAAGGAGCAACAAAACGACTATACGTTAACTGCAATGCAGGACGTGTCCTCCGACCGCTAATTGTCATAAAGGACGGAAAACCACTACTCACACAGGAATTAATCGACAAAGTATCCAAGAAGCTAATGTCTTGGAATGACTTGCTCCGAATGGGAATCATTGAGCTAAACGATGCGAACGAGGAAGAAAACTGCTACATCACAATTGATGATAAGGACACCAGAAAATTCACTCACCTGGAAATATTCCCATCAGCAATCTTGGGAGCGGGTGCATCAATCATTCCATATCCAGAGCACAACCAGTCCCCAAGAAACACATACGAATCTGCAATGGCAAAGCAAAGCCTTGGATTTTCAACACCAATGATGAACACCAGCACTTATGTTAGACAGCATTTCATGTGGTATCCACAAACACCAATTGTTACCACAAAAGCACTAAATCTTTTGGGAATGGAAGACAGACCCGCAGGACAAAACTGTGTAGTTGCTGTATTGCCATTTGATGGATACAACATTGAAGACGCAATTGTAATTTCTAAAGCTGCAGTCGATAGAGGACTTGGAAGAACATTCTTCTATAGAATCTACGAGGCAGAGGCAAAACAATACCCAGGTGGAATGCGAGACAACTTTGAGATTCCAAATGCAGAGGATAACATCCGAGGTTACAAGGGAGAAAAGGCATATCGATTACTAGAAGAAGATGGCGTCATTGCAACAGAATCAAACGCAGTTGGTGGAGACATTCTGATTGGCAAGACCAGTCCTCCAAGATTCATGGAAGAATATCGCGAGTTCGAGTCAAAGGGCCCATACAGAAGAGACACATCAATTGGTGTTAGACCATCAGAGACTGGTGTAGTAGATACCGTAGTCATGACCCAATCCAACGAAGGTGGCAAAATGTACAAGATCAGAGTGCGAGACATGAGAATTCCAGAAATTGGAGACAAGTTCGCATCAAGACACGGACAAAAAGGAGTAGTAGGCATACTAGCTAGATATGAAGACTTGCCATATACTGCAGAGGGAGTAATTCCAGATGTACTGATCAACCCACACGCATTCCCATCACGTATGACAGTTGGAATGTTCATGGAGTCTGTATCTGGTAAAGCAGCTGCCGTTAGAGGTGCAAGATTTGATGGCTCTGCATTTGTTGGAGAAAAAGTAGAAGAAATCAAATCAGCTCTTGAAGGCTCCGGTCTGAAATATTCTGGTAAGGAAATAATGTATGATGGCAGAACTGGAAAACCATTCCCAGTTGAAGTCTTCATCGGCGTTGTGTATTATCAAAAACTACACCACATGGTTGCTGATAAAATACATGCAAGAGCAAGAGGCCAAGTCCAAATGCTGACCAAACAGCCAACAGAAGGTCGTGCAAGAGGAGGAGGACTAAGATTTGGTGAAATGGAACGAGACTGCCTCATCGCATATGGTGCATCAATGATTCTCAAAGACAGACTCTTGGATGAATCAGACAAGTCAGAAATCTACGTCTGTGAGAGATGTGGATTGGTTGCATATCATGATGTTAAACAAAGAAAATACGTTTGCAGAGTTTGCGGTGATAAAGCCAAAGTATCATCAGTTTCTGTAGCATATGCGTTTAAGCTATTGCTGCAAGAAATGCAAAGCCTCAACGTAGCACCAAGACTAATGATAAAGGAGAGAGTGTAATTGTCAGTTCAAACAGTAAAATCAATTGATGGAATCAAGTTCTCAGTTTGGTCCCCAACTGAAATTAGAAAATATTCTGTAGCTGAAATCACAGCACCAGAAACCTATGACGAAGACGGAATGGCAGTACAGGGTGGACTAATGGATGGACGACTAGGAACCCTAGAGCCAGGACAAAAATGCCTTACATGCGGAAACACTGCAGCAAGATGCCCAGGCCACTTTGGTCATATTGAGCTAGCAGAGCCAGTATTGCACATTGCGTTTATTGACAATATTCACAAATTACTATTGGCGACATGCCGCTCTTGCTCTAGACTAAAGATTCCACAAGAAGACCTAGACAACTATGGCCAAATTCTCAAAAAAGAAGCAGCCTATACCATCATCTCACAAAAGAGAATCCCAGAAGAAATCCTAGACAAGGCCAAAAAGGCAAAGGAATGCCCACACTGCGGAAAACCACAATACGATATGATATTTACAAAGCCAACAATATTCATCGAAAAAACCGAAATCGGAGAACACAGACTATTGCCAATTACAATACGAGAGCGATTCACACAAATCAGAGATGAAGACCTAAGACTACTAGGCTATGATCCAAACACTGCAAGACCAGAATGGTTCATTCTCCAAGTATTGCCAGTGCCACCAGTAACAGTTAGACCGTCAATCATTCTGGAAACTGGCATCAGATCAGAAGACGACCTCACACACAAAATGGTAGATATCATCCGTGTAAACCAAAGACTAAAGGAAAGCAAAGATGCAGGTACCCCGCCACTAATTGTGCAAGACCTAGTTGACCTGTTGCAGTATCACACCACGACATATTTTGATAACGAAGTTTCCGGAATCCCACAAGCACACCACAGATCCGGCAGACCACTAAAAACACTAACACAACGACTCAAAGGAAAAGAAGGAAGATTCAGAGGCTCACTGTCCGGAAAAAGAGTAGACTTTTCCAGCAGAACTGTAATTTCCCCAGACCCAAGCTTGGACCTATCCGAAGTCGGAGTTCCAGAAGCAGTAGCAAAGAAACTAACAATTCCAGAAATTGTAACTGAATGGAACATTGAGAGAATGCGAGAACTAGTAATCAACGGACCAGACAAGTTCCCAGGTGTCAATTATATTGTAAGACCAGACGGCGTCAAGATCAGACTTGATTTCGTAGAGGACCGCTCTATCATAGCCCAAAACATCGAAGTGGGATATCTAGTAGAGCGCCACCTAGCAGACGGCGATATTGTCATGTTCAATCGACAGCCATCACTGCACCAAATGTCAATTATGGCTCACTATGTACGAGTATTGCCAGGAAAAACATTCAGACTGCACCCATCAGTATGTCCACCATACAACGCAGACTTTGATGGGGACGAGATGAACCTGCACGTACCACAAAGCGAAGAGGCACGAGCAGAAGCAATACTACTGATGAGAGTACAAGACCAGCTGATATCGCCAAGATACGGCGGACCAATCATCGGAGGCCTTCGAGACTTTATCACAGGATCATACTTGCTAACAAAAGACGACACCACTCTGACACCACAAGAATTTGCAAACTATGCAATGCTTGGTGGATACGAGGGAACATTCCCAGAACCAGCATCAAAAGGCAAGGACGGCCCACTGTACACTGGAAAACAACTCTTCTCACTATTTCTGCCATCTGACTTTAACTATGTCATTACATCAAAATGGTCCAAGGGCACCAAAGGTGCAGCAAAGGATGTCGTAATCAAAAACGGACAGCTCATCAGCGGAGTCATTGACAAGGCATCAATTGGTGCAGAAGAGCCAGAAAGCGTCTTGCACAGAATTGCAAAAGACTATGGAAATGCAATTGCAAAGAAATTCCTCAACTCTGTTCTAATTGTTGCAAAGCAGTTCATCACTCACTATGGATTCAGCTATGGTTATTCTGATCTGGAATTATCCGAAAAAGTACGCACTGACATTCATTCTGGAACAGACGAATCATACAATACTGTCTATGATCTTATATCACAGGCAAAGAAGGGCACACTAAAACTAACCAGAGGATTATCTGCCGATGAAGCACTAGAGGCATACATCGTAAACGAATTATCAAAGGCAAGAGACAAGGCAGGAAACACAGCTGATCAGCAACTAGACAAAAACAATGCCGCAAGAATCATGGCAACAACTGGAGCCAGAGGTTCATCACTAAACATTGGTCAGATGGCAGGAGCACTAGGACAACAGTCAATTCGTGGTAATAGACTAAACAAAGGCTACAACAATAGAGCACTGCCACACTTTAAGGAAAATGACGATAACCCAGATGCACATGGATTTGTAAAATCAAACTATAGGGATGGATTATCCACCATCGAGTTCTTCTTCCACGCAATGGGAGGAAGAGAAGGACTAGTAGACACTGCAGTCAGAACCCAGCAGTCTGGTTACATGCAAAGAAGACTAGTCAATGCTCTGGAGCACATCAAGCTAGAATACGACAACACAGTACGTGACCCACACGGCCACATCATCCAGTTCTTGTATGGTGAAGATGGAATCGATGTTGCAAAATCTGACCACGGCGAGGCATTTAACATCAACAGACTGATCGAATCAGAAACAATCGTAGACTCTGGCAAAAAGATCACAAAGGAAGAAGCAGAGGACATGGTCAAAAAATACACCAAGGCATTCAACCCAAGACTGACTGGTCTAGTAGAAGAATCAATTTTACACTCAAAATTATCCAAAGAGGGAACAGAAAAAGTCCTCAAAAAGGCAGTTGATCTGTATCATAAAGCAAAAGCAGAGCCAGGACAAGCAGTAGGAATCGTAACAGCGCAATCCATCGGTGAGCCAGGAACCCAGATGACACTAAGAACATTCCACTTTGCAGGAATCAGAGAGCGAAACGTCACCTTGGGTCTTCCAAGACTAATCGAACTAGTAGATGCAAGAAAGAAGCCAGTAACACCAACCATGGATATCTACTTGGAAGAAAAATACAAAAAATCAAGAGAAAAGGCAATCGAAGTAGCACGAAACACGCTGCAGACAAAAATCTCTGCACTAATTGAAAATGTGGAAACCGACTATGCAACACAAATCACAATTGAGCTGAGCCCAACTGCACTATCTCAGAGAGGATGCACAGTAGAAGAAGTAGAGGCAGCACTGGCATCAAACAAGAAATTCAAGATGGAGACAAGTGGTAACACACTCACACTGACACTGGCAGAAGAATCTGATGCACCAACTGCAATTGCAATTAGAAACAAAGTACTCAATTCAATAGTAAAGGGAGTTCCAGACATTACCAGAGTCACAGTAGCACAAAAAGACGAAGAATGGGTCATCCAAACAACAGGATCAAACCTGGCAAAGGTGCTCGAAATTGACGGAATTGACAAGAGAAACGTTAGAACAAACAATGTCTTTGAAATTGCTGCAACACTTGGAATCGAGGCCGCAAGAAATGCACTAATCAACGAATTATCTACAACACTAGAAGACCAGGGACTAGAAGTAGACTCACGATACATCATGCTAGTATCAGACATGATGTGCTCTCGTGGATACCTGCAACAAATCGGTCGTCACGGAATTGCAGGAACAAAAGACTCGGTTCTGGCAAGAGCTGCATTTGAAATCACAGTGCCAACAATTGCAGAGGCTGCATTGACTGGTGAAATTGAAGAACTCAAGGGTGTAACAGAAAACGTAATCGTAGGCTCTAACATTCCAGTTGGTTCTGGAACAGTAGACCTCTACATGCAAGTATCAAAGAACTAATCATTAGTTATCTTCAAAAGTCGGTAACGCATTTTGAGCAATATTGTTATCATTGTTGTTCATACCGTTGCTAATTTCGGGAGCATTTGCAGAACAAACACCTGATTACTACAAGCCGTACGCACCAATCTATTTTGATAAAAACATCTATTCGTGGACTGACAAAGTTCGAGTTACCATTGTAGCCCCTGCATGGAATGCAAATGAACACGGAATTGATTCAATAGGTGATGACTCGGATCATCCAATCAAGATTTCAACTTCTTCTGCATCCCTAAAACAATACAAGCTCACCGAGACCTCGCAGAACAGTGGAGTGTTCTCTGGCGAAATTATACTGTCTGGATTTGCACACGATGTGGATGGAGACGGCAAAGACGACGCCACGCCTAGGACTAGTGGCAGTGGCCCAACTGGGGGATTTTTAGAATCCGATCGTGATGATGGACTGACAATATCATTTGAGTTTGCAGACGGAGTTGTTCTAACAAAATCTGCCTCCATACAATGGAATATAGGCGAGGTTGAATTCTCACGTCCAAATTATTTGGAAGATGATCAAGTCTTGATTAGAATAACTGATCCAGACATGAATCTAAATCCGGAAACTCTAGATGATCTAAAAATTGACGTATCATCTGATTCGGATTCTGCAGGAGTCAAAATAGTTGCAACAGAAACTGATGATGAATCTGGAGTTTTTGAAGCAACAATAATTCTAACACAAAGCGATGATTCTAGTGGCAACAGGCTACGGGCATTGCCTGGCGATACCGTAACTGCAATTTACAAAGACAGAACGTTGCCTGCATCAAACTCTATTTCTGATGAAATGGATATTGTGGCAAAATCACAAATAGGCTCTGGCTCTCCTAGCACATCGCGAATCGCAATTGGCGATATTTACTTGGCAGACTCGCAAGGAAAACAAATCCAAAACCCAAAACAAAACCAGCAATTCCAAATCATAACGCAAATCCAAAGCCTAGAGTCATACCGACAAGACTTTACCAATATCATACAAATCACAGATGAGTCTGGCGCTGTGGTATCATTGTCCTGGATTGTTGGCAGCCTCAATGAAGGCCAAAACTTTGAGATATCGCAATCTTGGACTCCAAAGCAAAAAGGTGACTATACCATACATGCATTTGTGTGGAAGTCACTAGATAATGCGACTCCTCTGGCAGAAATGCAGGCTCAAACCGTAACAATTCAGTAACGTACTCAAGAATATTATATCTGATCACGCATTTTAGTTCATGGCAAAAACAATGCTGTCAATACTGACGGCAAGTGTATTGTTGTCTGCCGCATTTTTCACGTCATTTTCAATGATTGATGTGGCCAATGCCGAAAAGGCAAAAGGCTCACCACAAGCCCAGGGAGCAAAATCCTTTGGCTCAAAGACGAAAATCTGTGGAGACAAGCTATGCAAGGATGTAAACAAAAAACCAGAAATGCCGCAACAAAAAGCAAAACCGGTTGCATGCACCAAAGAATTCATGCCGGTTTGCGGAGCTAATGGCATCACATATGGTAATGAATGCATGCTAAAAGCAGAAGGAATGAAGCTTGCATACAAAGGCGAATGCAAGGCAGAAAAACCAATGGCACACAAGTCCACAATAACATCAAAGACAGTAACATCTTCTACCGATCCCGGACTTGGTCATGAATCACACCAGCTTGTTTTGGTCTTGCCACCAAGCCAGATGATCTACAAGGGAATGATCACGTATTCCGCATCCGAGCCAGTCCAACTAGTTGCCCTCACAGGACCATTAGCTGAAGGCGAGGACAAGGGTCAGCCAATCTGGACACCAGACGGAAAAACCAAATTCGCACTGACTTTGGTTGATGCACAAGCTGCATCAGGCACGTGGAGCTTTGCAGGAAATGCAATTGCAATCCACACCAAAAAGGCAGAGCCATTTACAGTAAGCTATACTGTTAGCTATATGGAAAAAGAAATCTCAGAGACTATCAAGACTGGTACTATGACATCTGCAACTGATCCTGGCCTAGGCCATGAATCACACCAGCTCGCAGTAATTTTGGCGCCATCCGACAAACCATACTCTGGTCTGCTAACATATTCAGCATCCGAGCCAGTCCAACTAGTTGCCCTCACAGGACCATTAGCTGAAGGCGAGGACAAGGGTCAGCCAATCTGGACTCCAGATGGAAAAACAAAGTTTGCGTTAACTCTGGTTGATTCACCATCAGCTGGAAGCTGGAACTTTGCAGGCAATGCACTTGCAGTACACACAAAAAACACAACACCATTTACTGTTAGCTATACCGTTGTAGCATCACAGTAACTCTTTTTTCTTATTTTAGTTAAAATCGCAAAACCGTACATTTGATCAAATTATCCAAGGGTAAATCTATAAAGGAGCTATTTCGGATCGACATTACACAGTGATATAATTGGGAAAACTCTTAGAAAAAGCACTCAAAGACGCACTAAATGATAACAAGTGCATATTAGGAGCAAAGCAAGTAGTACAGTCAATCAAAAACGCAAAACTAGTCGTCATTTCAAATTCACTAACGCAAGACGAGATCAAAAAAATTCAGGACTCGACAAGCGATGGGAAAATTTCCACGCTAAACTTTGGTGGCACATCTGTTGCCTTGGGAAAATTGTGCGGATTACAGTATAGAGTTTCAGCAGCTTCACTAACATCCATTGCCGATTCTAACATCAAGGCAATTCTAAAAGAAGAATCCAAATGACCGCTGAAAGTTTAAATGAGAGCCATCTCGGTTTGAGATAATCCGTCGATATGCCACAAACAATCAAACTAACAACTGATCAAATGCGTTTGATCTCATTATTCCAGAACGTAACTGGCGCATCTGCGCGCGATTGTGTGGAAGACGAAAAGCAAAACCGAGTTATCTTTGTAGTGAATGAAGGCAAAATGGGCCTAGCAATTGGCAAAGGCGGCGCCCACATTAGAAACCTGCAAAACATTGTAAAAAAATCCGTAGAACTAGTTGAATATTCCGATGATCCAGTAATGTTTTTGAAAAACATGCTAAATCCAAAACTTGTAACCGAAGTTAAACTAAACAAAAGACTTGATGGCTCTACTCAGGCTATAGTCCTAGTTGATGCCAAAAAGAAGGGAATTGTAGTAGGACGAGAGGGAAGAAATGCCGAAAAGGCACGACTGTTGGCAAAACGATACTTTGAGATTACAAGCGTTTTAATTAACAGTCCAGATAGAATGATGGAGTGATAGTATGGCAAAGTCACCACTAGGATTATTCTCAGGCCGTGTACTCAAGGCAAAGCGCAAGCGACAACGCTGGCAAATTGGTACCTACAAGCGAAGAATGCTCGGACTAAACATCAAGGCAAACCCATTGGGTGGTTCTCCGCAGGCAAGAGGAATTGTACTAGAAAAAGTAGGAGTGGAAGCAAAGCAGCCAAACTCTGCGGTTAGAAAATGTGTCCGAGTTCAGCTAATCAAAAACGGCAAGACAGTTACTGCATTTTTGCCACGAGACGGCGCAATGAACTTTATCGACGAACATGACGAAGTACACGTAGAGGGAATGGGTGCAACACAAGGTGGTGCAATGGGAGACATTCCTGGTGTGAGATTCAAGGTTTTCAAAGTTAACGGCACTTCACTGCGAGAACTAGTCCGCGGAAGAAAAGAAAAACCAAGGAGATAGAAATGGCAGAGACTCAGAATTTATTGTTATTTAGAAAATGGGATCTATCCGGAGTAGAGATCAAAGACCCAGGCCTCAAAACCGTGATTTCTCTAAGAAAAGTAGTATATCCACATACATTTGGCTCATCTGCTCTGAAAAAATTCAACAAGGCAGAGGTAAACATTGTAGAAAGATTGGCGAACAAGCTGATGCACTTTGGCAAAAAATATGCAAAGAACACCGGCAGAATGGGAGGCAAAAAGGCTAGAACCATGAACACTGTAAAGGCCGCATTTGAAATAATTCATCTAAAAACAGGCAAGAACCCAATCGAGGTCTTGGTGCGAGCAATTGAGCACTCTTCACCAAACGAAGATACCACACGTATAGTATATGGTGGTACTGCATATCACGTATCAGTTGATGTCTCACCACTACGACGAGTTGATCTAGCATTGCGATTCATCTCTGATGGAGTCAAGGAATCATCATTTTCAAATCCAAAATCAATGGAAGAATATCTAGCAGAGCACCTAATTGCAGCAGCTGCAAATGATGCGGCAGCCCCATCTGTTAAGAAGAAAAACGAACTGGAAAGAGTAGCACAAGCATCCAGATAGTCATACCTGAAATTTCTCATTTTGGAATAAAAGTAGCCCGAGGCAGATTCGAACTGCCGTCTCGGCGTATCCTCTCTAATGATCCAGAGCGCCGAATCCTTAACCTGAAAATTCATTTGGCCGCTAGACTATCGGGCTACTGAAAAAACCTCGAATTAATAGCAATATAAGATTTCTACTTGACTCGGACTTCTTTGATTGCAGTTGCGTAATCGCACTCTGCTTTTAGTCTCATGTAGGGAATCAATCTATAATGAATAGAGTATAACTCGTTTTCTTTGAATAAGATATTTTTCTGAACCAAAGAGACCAAGCCCCTTGATGATACAGTAAGTGGCAGATTGTGCTGCTTGCATACAATGTCACGTCTTTTTTGGTATTGTTGTAGGGTAAAAGAGACATCATTTACTTCTAGTATGATTGGCCAGACAATTTCCTTCCAGACAAATCTTCTATTCTGTGTTCCGGATGCGTACTTGCCTTTTTCACTCAAATATTAATAATCTAAATAATTTAGTTATAACTGCATTTGTCGTCTCATATTTCTGAATCACTATCATTATTGAAAAAAAACTGGGATGTAGATCCAATACTGGAGGATTTTATGCTTGGCAAAAGAAACGATGTGACAGACCATGCCGTAAAAGTAAAGCAGGTTGTATTTCACATTCCGTATCTGACACAAGAAAAAAAATACATTTTATGGAAATGCTACTGGCCGGACTGCCACAACTGTTGCGAGCGACAGGGACGACTACCATTGACATCAGACGATCTGATCACAATAGGAAAAGGCCTCAAATACCAAAAAACATCCGACTTTATCAAAAGCGAGACAATAACTGCAACTTGGGTGGAGGCAGGACCTTCCGGGAATGATGTTTTGATGACATCCGTCAATCTCAAAAGAAAAGCAGACGAAACTGAATTAGACGATGGCACCCACATTAGGTGCCGGTTTTTGGACGACAAGGGTGCATGCTCTATGCATCCGAATAGACCCGGCGTTTGCTATCTGTATCCGTTTTCCACTTGGCTTGAAAATGAGCAAGGCAGAGCACGAGTACACTCGACATACCAGTTTACAGGCGACTGTCCAGGATTTTACCTGGCAGATAATCTAGAGCCAATGAAGGATGTTTTACTGGACTATTCCAAGTCTATCTACGAGTACAACATGCAGTATACTCGGACTATGCGCGAGGGATACAGCCATACCAGCTTTGTCTAGATTAAGAAAATCTCTTGCCTTGCAAAGTAAATTTGACTATATCCCAGAATAATCCATAATCAAAAACCCCAATAGGATTTGTCTGGAATAGAGCTAGTCGGCGATTTGGGATACTTGCTGCTGTTTTCCGCAGCAATTGGGATTATTGCGTATATTCTAAAACAGCCCCTAGTCTTGGGATTTTTAGTAGCTGGAATTTTGATTGGCCCCTTTGGCCCATTCAGCTTGATAAAAGACACTACAATGCTGACTAATTTTTCAGACATTGCAATTGTGTTGTTGCTCTTTGGCGTTGGCCTGACATTTCCAATTACGCATTTGCGAAATATTGGCAAGCTTGGGGCAGCCATTGCAGTAATAGAGGTAATTGCAATGCTTGGAATTGGGCTTGGTGTAGGCCTTGCATTTGGCTGGTCCATGATGGACTCGATGTTTTTGGCAGCTGCATTATCGATTAGCTCCACTGCAATTATAGTAAAAATACTGGAAGAAATGGGAGTAATCGAAGAGCCGTCGTCTTTGCTCTTGATTGGTGTCTTGGTAATTGAAGATTTGATTGCGGCCGTTTTGATATCTACATTGCATTCATCTGTAATTTCTGGTGCATTTTCCTTTGATCAAATGCTATGGGAGATTGCTAGAATAGGCATGTTCATTGGGGGAACCGTCGCATTTGGTTGCCTTGGAATGCCCAAGGTCTTTGCGTTATTATCAAACATTCCACGATACGAGTTTACCATACTGGTTGCGCTAGGCCTTGCATTTGGATTGTCGTTTTTGTCGTACGAGCTTGGATTTTCTGCGGCGACCGGCGCATTTTTGGCAGGCGTCATACTTGCGGGATCAAAGTTTTCAGAAGATATCACTAATTTGATTACGCCCATTCGCGAGGTCTTTGTCGCAATATTCTTTGTAACAATTGGTGCTCTGATGGACGTCAATATCATTGCACAGTACTGGTTCCCAATCATAATTATCACACTTGTTACCATAGTGGGCAAGACTGCCTCTGTGTATCTGGGGGTGCGATTGTTCCAGCTTGGGCCAAACAATGCTATGGGAATTGGCTTATCCATGGCGCAGCTGGGCGAGTTTTCATTTATTGTATTGATGGTGGGCCAAGACTTGGGCGCTACCAGTCCATTCCTCTTCCCAATTGTGGGCATGGTTGTGGTATTGACTACGATACTTGCGCCGTTCCTGATCAAAAAGGGAACAAAAATGCTGGTTGCGTACTAACTATTCTGATGGATTAAGCCTTCGCAACTTTCATCAAATCGCGCATGTGAATTTCCATGCCGAATCTTTGCTCGTTTTTCTTCATGTATCTGAATATGGAGATCAGATCCCCTAGACTTCGGATTGCAGAAAACTTACCATGCATCTTTGAGCGCACAAAATTGAGTACCTTGCCATAAATTGCAAAATATTCCAAGACTTCTTCTCTGTATTTTGGCAAATTATTGATATTTCTAACAAAGATATCTGCGCAGATCATACTTGGAATGATTCCCTCTCCCAAGAGTGGATATACAGTTCCAATTGACTCTCCAACACCTACAACTTTGCCATGATAGAATGGCTCGCACATGTTCGGGGTAGCTAGTCTGATCGGCCTGCCAACTGTCTTGGTGATTTTACCGCCATATTTTTTGAAAAACTTGTCAGTTTCTTCTACGTGGTTTTTCTTGTAATCCCCAGCACCAATGTGGGCCATATTGTCATTTAATGGGAAATACCAGAAATATCCAGTCATTTTTGCAAATGGCTTTACAAAGAAATCATCAATTGGGACCTTATCATCATACTGAATCTTGTACTGGTATGTTGGCAGGAAAAAGTCTTTTTCAATTTTTGGCAAATATCCACGGTAAAATCCAGTACAATCTACTATCATGTCATATTCTTTTTCCAGCTCTTCTAGTTTTGGTGAAACGCCATAGTGAATCTTGACGCCTTCAGACATTTTTTTGATTAATCCAATTTTATCAAAGGTAACCAAACCCTTGAGCTTGATGTCAAATCGCTCGTTATTGTTCATATCAATGTGCATGTCTTTTCCATGGTGTATGATAAAATCATCAAAGTTGATTCCAGACTTGGCACACAACTCTCGCATTTCATTTGCAGATGTGCCCCATGCGCAAATGGAATCGTGATTCTCTTCAGTCATGCGCTCATAGCCTACCACATCATGGTCTTTTTTGAGCCTGGAAACCAGATATCCACCTGCGACTCCAATTCCTACTACGGCTATTTTCATCGAGTTGGAATTTTCCTTGGTCTAATAAATAGAATGTGAGGTGATTATACCAGAACTATTCCATGTATAGCGCTGGCTTGAATGGGCGCGCCATCTTTGCCTTGTTCTTTGGATCATATTTGCTTGGATTTGATTCCTCAAAGACTGTCACATCTACTCCAAATTCCTTTTTGACCAGAGTTGATAGCTCTTCTGATAATATCGCGACTTCGTTGATTGGCTCTAGCTCCGCTCGAAGCTTTCTCATTTCTATAGATTCTGCCAAAATAGAGTTGACGGATTTTTTGACAAAGTCTGGGTCTTTTTTGATGTTCTCTGTTTCTGGATTTGCAATCAAGTCTTTAATGATGGCACCAATGTTGGTCTGGCCTGCAATAACGCTGGATGCTATTTTGCGAAACGCCTTGACCTTCCAGGGATCTGCAGTATACAGGACAATTTTTTGCGGCGTCATCTTTGTTACCTTGATGACATTTTTGATGTCTTCTATAGTGGATTGGAGCAGCTCCTCTGACTGTATGGATGTAGAGTCTGTCGAGTTGTTTGGTGCAGGCCAAGCTGACTTTGATGCCAAGCCAGAGTTGCCTAATCTTTCCCACATTTCTTCTGCCAGATGTGGTGCAAATGGAGAAAGCATTGCTACTCGCACAGCTAGTGCCTTGTGCAATATTCCAGAAATGTCTGTTCTGCCTTTGGCCTCTGCTCTTTTGAGATACCACTGCAGATCAGATTCAAATGAAAACAAGATGTGGTGTAGTGCTTCGCGCAATCTCATTTTTTCTATTGCGCCAGTTGTCTGTATTATTAGATGGTCTAGTCTACCCAAAATCCAACTGTCCTCTGATTGTAGTGTGGCAGGCATGCCTGGCTTGTACTTGAGACAATCTTCGTAGATTGCCTCTAGCTTGCTTTTGATGGTATTTACTGATTCTAAATTAAAGTCGGCATCTTGGAGTAATTCTGCAGATATTATTATTGCCAGTCTGATTGGATCTGCGCCATAATCTTGGATTGCCTTTCGCAACGGGATGATGTTTCCCATTGATTTTGACATTTTCTTGCCGTCCATTAGGACTGAACCATTAACTACAATTTGCTTTGGCCACAACTCCTCTGGAAATATCGCAACATGGTTTAGGACAAAAAATGTCAGATGGTTTGGAACCAAGTCACGTCCTGAATGTCTTGCATCAACTGGGTAAAAGTATGAGAAATCTGCCCGTATCTTTTGCATGATGTTTTCTAGTATGCCACATTTTGCAGCTGTTTGTTTTGCGTCTCCATTTCCATAAAAGACAAACTCGAAAAACTCATCCGATAATGAATCTGCCTTTAGCTCACCAGAGTTGACGTATTTTGCCAAAATGTAATATGCCATGTATATGACAGAATCCGACAAACTCTCTACAATCCAGTTTTGGTCCCATGGTAGGTTGGTTCCAAGGCCGTGCTGTCTTGCACATGCTCTTTGTCGTAGCCATCCTACAACATAGTTGAATTCCGTTCTGATCTCATTTGGCAAAATACTCATCTTCTCAAAACACTGGTTTGTCTTGTCTTTCCAGGCTTGGTCTAGATAATTCAAAAACCACTGGTTGTTGAGCAATTTTACAACACATTCTGCTCCACACCTGCATCGGACAGGACCGTTGTTTAGCTCTAGTAGTATGTCAGAATTTTTTGATTCTGCAAGCCAGGCCTTGATCGTATCTTTGGCTTCGGAGACCTTTAGTCCTGCGAATTTTCCAGTGTTTTCTCTTAATACTCCTGAATAGAATTCCTTGGAATAGACTTCGTTTGTAGCCTCGTTAAGCTTGGGGTCGTCCTGGTTTGTGATGTTCATTTTTTCTACAATTTCTTTTGCCGGGATTTGGCCAAATCCCTCTGTTTTGATAATTGGTATTGGTTGGACTTTGATGCTGGAATTTTGTTTTTGGTAATCAACGAGTGCTTGATAGTCAAATGGTGCATGGGCTGGAACGGACATTACTATGCCAGTTCCAGTTTGTGATTCTACAAAGCTTGCAGGAAACATTGGTATTTTTTTATCCAGTATGGTGACAGTTTTTCCAACAAATTCCGAGCCGGAAACTTCTGCAATCAAAGTTACTGTCTTGTTTAGAAATTCCAGCTTTCTTGCACATTCTGGACTGACAAGCCAGGTTTCGTCATTTACCTTGACTTTTTGGTATTTGATTTGCGGATTTATCCAAAGGTTGGTAACGCCAAAGACTGTCTCTGGTCGAAGTGTTGCAGTCGGAATTATCATGTCGTCTAGGTGGAATTTTACCAAAATGTATTCAGTAAAGTCTGGCTCTACATCACCCAGTGTATCATGCTGTGATACTGGGTTTTGGTCCTTGGGGCACCAGCCTACTGGGTGAGACCCCTGCACCACATAGTTTAGTGACTTTAGTTTTCTAAACTGCCACTCGATAAATTTTTTGTAAACAGGATCTATTGTGGTGAACTCGCGCCGCCAATCAATGGAATAGCCCATTTCTATCATTCCATGTTTGATTTCTTCATGGAAATAATCGGCTATTTTGACTGGTTCGACAAATTCCTTGATTGTGTTTGGCGGAACGTGGTATAGTTTTTCAAAATTCTCAATTAGTTCTTTGTCGCCTTCTTGGACTCGTTTTGCCATTCCCAAAATGGGCGTGCCAGTATAGTGAAATCCCATTGGAAACAGAGTATTGTAACCATTCATGCGCAAAAATCGTGCGTGGACATCGGCCAGTGTGTATGTTCTGCCGTGGCCGATATGTTGTGGGGAATTGGGATATGGGTATGCGACTGTGATGAATTTTTTTGGCCTCGAGTCTGGCTCTATTTCAAATTCCTTGGTTTGTGCCCACTTGGCGCGCCACTTTATCTCAATATCATTCCAGGGAATCATACATTCACTGTCTTTTTGATTAATAGTTCTGCATGTGATAATGCATCATTTAGCTTGGATGCATCTTTTCCGCCACCTTGTCCAAATCTTGCATCGCCTCCACCAGAGCCACCAAGCTTGGATGAGATCTCTTTGACTAGGTCTCCTGCCTTGAAGATTGCCTTTTCTCCGGCAAACACGATTATTCTGATTCCAGATCCTTTCACAATTAATGCGCAATACAACAGTGTGGGGTCTAACTTTATTGCCTCATCACCCACCGCAATGTGGAATTCATCATCTAGTTCTTCTTCTATGGTATGGTAGAATTTTACGGGACCAAATGTTTTGGCAAACTCTATTGCTTCTTTTGCTGATGTGATGCTGGTTCGCTTGATTAGCTGCTTTAGTTTTTTCTTGGCAGCCTCTGAATCTGTCATTGCATGCTCAAATGATTTGAGCAGTTTTTCACGGTTTGTTCCAAGTGATTTTATTATTGACATGACATCGCCTTCTTGCTTTTGCACAAAGTCAATTGCCGCTTGGCCGGACACAAACTCCATTCTAATTACTCCATCTTGGATTCTCTCTGTTTTTGTGATTTTGATCAGTCCCAGCTCGCCCGTTCTTTTGACATGTGTTCCACCACATGCTTCTACATCAAAGTCTTCAATTTTGACAATTCGAACCGATTTTACAGGCACGACTCCTCCTTGGTATATTCTAAAGCCAAAGGTTTGCTCTGCCTGGCCACGCTCGTATTCTTGTATGGTGACTGGCAAGTTTTTCTGAATTATCATGTTTGCATAGTTTTCAATTTTTTTGACTTCATCTTCTGATAAACTGGAATGGTGTGTCACATCCAGTCTTCCATAGTCATTTTCTTTGTATGCAGAGTGCTGCCAGACCCATGAGCCCAAGACATTTCTTGCAGATGAGTTTACTACATGAGTGCTGGTGTGGTGTTTTGTTATGTTTGCGCGCCTTGCAGAATCTATCTCACACGATATAATGTCGCCTTCCTTTGGAGCATCTCCCTTGATCTCATGTAATACAACATTGCCGTGCTTTGTGACATCGATTACGTCTTGGCCGTTTATTTTTCCATGATCTGGTTCCTGTCCTCCGCCCCTTGCATAAAATGATGTCTTGTCCAATATGACGAATTTGCCCTTGATTACCTTGAGCACTTTGGCATCAAATTTGTGAGGATCGTCTTTATAGAATAACAAATCTGTCTCCGGAATTCCTGCCAGATCAAATTCTTCGGCTGCCTTTTTCTTCTCAGACTGGTGCAGATCAGACAGCTTGGTGTAAAAGCTATCAGGAATTTCTGATATTACATCATATTCTTTGAGATAGTCTGGTGTGACTCCGTCTGATTCGTATAGTCGAATCATGTCATCTACAGTTAGTGTTTTTTTCTGTGCCTTGAGGTTTTGCGCAGTTTTTTCCATTCTGGATTTTGATTCATGGTATCTGCCGACTTCGATCCCAATGATTGTTTTGACTTCGGCTCTATATTGTTCAAGTTCTGGGTAAGTGTTTTTCAGATAGTCAATATGAGAATCAATTAGCTCATCCAAGTCTAATTTGAGGCCTAGCCTGTCAATTGTAGCCATGATTCTTCGCAGAATGATTCGAAGATTGTATCCGCCGCCTACGTTGCTTGGTAGTGCTCCATCAGATATGGCAAAGATCAGTGTCCTCAGATGGTCTGCAATCATGTACAGGCCTTCTAGAGGCGTGATCATTTTGGTTAGGTGACTCTCTGACAAATTGGATGATTTGATTGCGGCCTTTCTTACTTGGGATAGGTCTGGGAATTTTTCCAGATTCCTTGCAATTTCTGTAAAATATTTTGTCAGTATTTGGGAATCTGTATCCAATCCAATTTTTTGGAATAATTTCTGCGTGATTGGGCCAAAACAGCAATCATATGCAGTTGGGGTTCCCATTGTAATCCATGCAAATCTTTCTAGGCCTGCACCCATGTCGATAATTTTTTGGTCTAGCGTTGTGTGGTTGCCAAGCTCTCCTTGGAATTCTGTAAAGACTGCATTGCCAAGCTCCAATCCTCTAACATAATATTCCAGAGATGAGCCAAACGAGCCGCCTCCTGCCCAAACATCTTCTACAAATGTGATTTCGTTTTTGTTAATTCCAAATGATTCAGTGAGCAGTCTAAAGTCCAGATCAACGCATTCATCCTTCCAGTAACCTTTGTTGTTTGGGATAGAGTGCTGGCCAATCATGCAAAAGCTGGAAAAGTGCCTGCCTGTTACACCAACATTTTCAATATCTTTGAAGCGAAGACACGTCTGTGGCACTACTAGTGGGTTTGCAGGAAACTCGAATACCACTTTGGAGCCCATGACTCTTTGAAAATCAACAATTGACGCAATTGTAAAGTACAGGTCGTCTCGCCATCGACACACCACTGGATATCTGCTAATTGATGTGTGGCCGTTTTTGACAAAAAATGATTCTACTTGCTTCCAGGCTTCAGTATAATCAAATCGCTTTGATGTTGGAGGATTGCCAATGAATGAATAAGTGTCATCGGAATGATCAGGGCACGCATGTCTGCCAGAGTCTAGCGTCCAAAAAAATCTCTTGCAAACGCTACATGATTTTCTTGTAAAGCCCTGCTCTTGGAATAATCTTATTTTGTAATATCGCTCTGGTTCAGCAGAAAATTTGGCAAGAATCTCATCCTTGTTCATTCTGAAGAAAACTCTGGCTGACTAATATTAAGAATTACCGTTTAGGATCAATTAAATACGCAAGTTTTACAATTCGGTTGTGTTCGGCCGAAAACCAAAAGAGCTCCAAGAAGGAAGCTACATCTTTGCATCAAAGCCAGACGGACAGTATCACAATGTTATAGTTGCCGCAGTAACTGGAATTGACGGAGACAAAATCGGCGCCAGCGGACTCATAATTAACATGGCAGGCCTCAAAAACAAAGTCTCACAAGGCAAGGCAGGCCCACGCTCCGAAGAGATTCTAAAAAATCCTACACCAGAAAACTGCATTCTGGGATTTGTATATCGAACCGAGCATGACACATTCAATGACACTCTGAATGTAAAAGAGAATAATGTCATTGAAATCTCTGAAAAAGCATTCTATGTTTTGGATGGCTGGATTCGCGAATCCCTGCCAGAGCTGATAAATAATGTTCTGTCATTGCCAGAGGGAGCAGAGCGCGACCAGGCAAAACGAATACTCAAGCAAAGAATGGATACACTGTACGACAAGAACCTAAAGCAGAACCTTTACTCTGTATGCAGAAGCCTCAAAATCCTAAACTAGACGTAGTTTTATATTATCCCCAAAAAAAGTCACGATACAATGGAATACGTTTACGCTGCATTAATTTTGCACAAACTAAAGAAGGAAATTAACGAAGCTAACGTTAGTAGTGTTATCAAAGCAGCAGGCGCAGAAGTAAGTGATGCTCAAGTAAAGGCATTGGTTTCTGCACTAGCTGATGTAAACATTGAAGAAGCAATCAAGGCAGCTCCAGTTGCAGTTGCCGCAGCTGCTCCAGCAGCCGGCGGTTCAGCACCAGCAGCTGAAGCAAAGAAAGAAGAAGCTCCAGCAGGCAAATCTGAAGAGCAAGCAATGGAAGGCCTCGCTTCACTATTCGGTTAATTCCACAAAATTTTCATTTTTACCTTTATCTAGCACGCTATACCATATGGTGTAGTGGCAGACACACCATTTCTGTTTCTGATCTATGTCTTTGACCTCTTTGGTACTATGGCGTTTGCTGTTACTGGTGCATTCAAGGCAATAGAGCACAAGTCCGACATTGTCGGAATTCTGATATTATCCATAATCACTGGTGTGGCAGGTGGAACCATACGGGATGTTATCATTGGCAGGTTTCCTCCAAATTCAATAGTAGATCCGCTCTATGTTGGAATTAGTGTGGCCTCAGGCGTTACCCTGTTCTTTTTGCACCCATATCTCAAAAAGCACTGGAATCTGTTTCTCAAATTTGATGCAATTGGCCTAGGCGTGTTTTCAATTACTGGTGCAACATTTGCGTACCATATTTTCGGCCTCAACTTTTTGGCAATTGCGTTTGCCGGAATTCTGACTGCAGTGGGCGGTGGAATACTGCGTGATGTCTTTGTAAATGAGGTACCATTCATCTTTGTAAAGGAGCTATATGTTACTGCAAGCTTTGTCGGCGTGATTGTCTTTTACGGATTGCTAGTTACAGAAATTCCATTGTATATGGCATCCATAGTAGGCATTGCGGTAACTACCATACTGAGATTAGTAGCAATGAAGTACAACTGGAATTTGCCTAGGGCTAGAGAAAAATAATTTTACGCTGGAGTGTAGCCTTTTGCCTTTGAGGCAACAGACTGGGCTTGGGCATTTGCCTTTTGCAAGACTGCATCTTTGGTTTCTTCTGTCATATAGCCTGCCTCGACTGCAACAGATCGTGAGCCGTGTGCAGCCTTTGCCAAGACTTGCTTGATGTTGTCCTTTGTGATGTAGCCTGCCTCAATGGATAATGATACTGCTTCTTGGTGTGCTTGTGCAAAGAGACCTCTGTATGATTCCAAGTCAATGATTAGCTCTTCTCGCTTGTACTGGATTCCTTCTTCCAGTGCTGCATCTAGCAAAACTCCGGCTTCAACTGACTTGATGTCTAGTTTTTGTAGCAGGGTTGCTAGCTTATCTGGGATTGGCTGGCCCTTTTTGACTGGAGTAGAATCTTTGAGAATCCAAATTGTTCCCTGGTCGATTTTGGTTGGAATGCCTGCTTCTTTGAATTCAGTAAGCATTGGACCTGGTGCAATGCCTGTGTTCTTTGCTGGAACGTTGATGTCGATACTTGCAATGTCTCCGCCACGGCCGAACATCATTATTTTGTTCTTGCCTAGCAAGACGTTAAGCTTGAATGGTGACATGTTTGTAAACATCAAAACGCACTGACCTGTCAGGGCTTCTACCATCTTTGCGATTCCTGGAACGTTTAGTTTTTCAAGTGCTTTTTGTGCAACTTTGTCTTTGATGCTAATGATTTCTACTTCGCCTAGGAATTTTTTTCGTAGTGGAAGCATTTGTGATGAACGAACCTTTTCCATTCTGACTAGTGCAGTGACTTTGTATTTTGTTGGAAGCTCTTGGAGCTGCTGATACATCTTTGTTTTCTTTGCAGGATATGTTGTTCTATTCTCGTGCATTTACTTTCTCGCCTGCTGTACTTGTTTTACTGGTTTGCCCATTGATGTTTTTACAATAACACGTCGAATGTTTTTGTCTCCGCTTGGAAGCTTTTTCTCAATTGCATTTAGAACTGCATGAGCGTTTGCTGCCAAATCGCCATCATCCATGGTTTCATCACCAATTTTACATGACATGGAAAGAGAATTCTTTACCTTGACTCTAATTGATGATCTAAATCTATCCAAGAATGATTCAATTGGTGCATTAAATGGAACTGGAATTGGCATCTTTCCTCTTGGACCGAGGAGCTGACCTAGAACCTTACCTACTGTTGTCATCAGTTGGGTGTCCGCCAAAAAGAAATCATAATTATTGATAAATTTGCGAGCCTCTCGCTTGTTTGCTGCAAGTGTGTTTAGTTCATCGCCGGAAACTACTCTGTCGGCATTTGCGCTTTTTGCCTTCAGGCCCATATCTCCTCCTGCCATTACACAAACTGTTGTTGGCTTGGAGAGTTTCTTTGGAAGCTGAATTGTTTCGTTCATGGCAAAGCCTTTCTTTACGTCAATATCCTTTAGGATGACGTACATTTCCAAGGTCTGCTTGAACTTGCGCTCTTTGTCGCCGTCCTTGGCATCCTTAATCATTTTAGCTAGCTCTGCTTCGTTGATCAACGAAAACCTTGCAAAAAGGCCTCTTTAAAATCGTTAGTGTTGGTAGGCTCAACTTTTAGCAAAAATTGTAAAATTTTCTAATTTCTCGTGGCTGCATTCTATAATGTATAATTTTTCACGCCTAAACTTACGTTTATTAACATCAAATCGACACTTTTGAAAACATTGCATAAACTAGATGATCTGGACATGAAGCTACTGTACGAGCTTACGCGTGATGGAAGCATCTCGGTTCCAAATTTATCAAAAAAGATGGGAATCAATGCATCAGTTCTTTATTCTCGAATAAAGCGCCTCACAAAAAAGAAGCTAATCAAAAAATTTACCATTCTAGTAGACGAATCCCAGCTCGGAATTGGAGTCAAGGCAACAATTGGAATAAACCGAGACCCAAAGCTAAAGGACGCAATACACAAGCAGCTTCTCCAAACACCTGAAATTGTCTCTATATCCGAAGTGACTGGGCGATTTGATATCATGGTCTCTGTTCACGCAGAAAACCTAGAAGAACTACACACGATAGTCATAGAAAAAATAGGTAAAATCGAAGGCATACAGAGCACAGAAACATTCGTAGAATTGCAAAAAACGGACAAAGAGCCGTCGTATTTGGTAGCTAAATAATTTAGTTGAATTTACTGTCGTATTTTCCTGCGTTTACGTCTGCGGCAAATTCTTTAGGATTTTTGCCCTCGATTTTGATTCCCAAGGATACACATGTTCCTGCTACTTCTTTTGCAACAGATTTGATTGATGTTGCATATGATGATTCTAGTTTTGCTTTTGCTACTTTGACAATGGAATCTACTTTGATGTCGCCTACCCATGTAGAGCCGCTAGTTCCAGATCCTTTCTGAATTCCTGCCTCTTTTAGAAGCAAAGCAGATGCTGATGGAATTCCGACATTTACTTCCCATTTTTTGGTCTTGGTATCAACTGATACTGTGACTGGGACCTTCATTCCCTCAAAATCTGCAGTTTTGTCGTTTATGGCCTTGATGATTTCCATGATGTTTACGCCTAGTGGACCCAATGCTGGACCTAATGGTGGACCTGCAGAAGCGCCTCCACCTGTTACTAGTGCTGAAACGGTTTGTGTATCGGCCATAATTTTGCTCTCTGAGATGACGATTTAATCCTTCCTAAGAGGATGTGGATATTTTCAGATAGTTCGAGTCTACAGTTACTGGAAGTTGGTATGGGGCGTCAAGCAAAATGACTGTTGCCTCTTGCTTGTCATTGTCTACTCGTGTGACTGTTGCTTTCATGCCCTTGAATGGACCGCCTATGATTTCAACTACGTTATCGACTGCAATTGTCGGGGCCGTGCTCTTTGTGACTAGGTATCCTTCTATGTCTTTGAACTCCATTTCTCCACGCAATTGTCCTCGAATGTGTCTTATTCCCTGTAGAGAGTTGAATGCCGAGTTTGCGTCCTTTGCCTCAACTACGATATACCCTTTGAGATTGTCAACTAGTAAAACTGAATATAGATTGATCTGACCGTTGTTAATTTTGCTTTGGAGCAAGTTCATGACTACTTTTTCTTGACCTCCAGTGGTCCTTATTGCAAAAAGATGCGTTTTGGTTTCTTGAGACAATTCCATCTAACCGAACCTGAACACCGAAAATACAAACTGAATTATAAATCCAATCGCCCCAATTCCTCCAATTCCTAAAAGGACTAGCCTTAGGTGCTGCATGTAGTCTTCTTTGTCGGACTTCTTGGCAAGCTTCATGGTGTTTGCCATGTCTTTGAAGGTTTTACCTAGATCCATTGGTGGAGTTTAATATGGTGTCCTTATATTTTTTGGGACATGGAACTGCTAGTAGCATACGAACAAGACCCAGCAGGCCACAACATGGCAAGGCATCTCTCAAAAGACATGACAAAGGACGGCGATGTCTTTCGAGGCAAAAATTTTGACTTGGCAATCATACCTAGTCCGGCCATATCTGCAGATTGGCTGGAGCAAAAATATCATTACGATGGATTTGTCTTTTTATCAAAGCATGCGGCCCAGTCTGGCGAGCTCGCACTGACCTGTCATAGTACTGGAAATTTTTCTATAGCCCAGTTTGGTGGAAATCAAAGACAAGTAGCAATTCCGCATCCACATTTGCAAAAATCCTACATGCAAAGACTAGACCAAAACAAGGCCTCTTTTTCGGATTTTCAAATCATAATAGAAGCAACACATCATGGGCCAACTGCTCTATCAAAGCCCACAATATTTGTCGAAATTGGCACAACAGAAAAGCAGTGGACTGACGAATCTCTGTGCAATTCAGTTGCAGATCTGGTATATCAAACAATGTCAGAGCCAATAAAAAAATCACCAGTTGCGATCTGCTTTGGAAGCACCCACTATCCAGAAAAGTTCACAGAGGAGCTACTCCATGGCACACACGCACTTGGGACAGTCATGCCAAAACACGCACTGGAATTTTTAGACGAGCAACTCTTTTCACATATAATGTCGCAAAACAAGGAAGCAAAGACAGCACTGCTTGATTGGGCAGGCCTTGGACCGCACAAACAAAAAGTACTTGACTTGCTGAGCACCGCGACTCTTCAAGTGATAAGACTTTGAACAAGCTGGATCAAAAAGTCTACAAAAAATTACTCAAAGTGCCAAAGGGCAAAGTCACAACATATGGTGAGCTTGCCAGAGCGGTTGGACTAGAAAATGGACAAAGAGTAATAGGCCAAATAATGAATCGCAACCCATTCCCAGTTGTGATTCCATGTCATAGGGTGGTCAAATCCGACGGCAAAATTGGAGGCTATTTTTACGGAGAAAACGTCAAGACCAAAATGCTATCTGATGAGGGCATCAAAATTACAAATGGCAAAATCAAGGATTGGGAAAAAACAGTCTTTAGGTTCTAGATTTTCTGTGCTCTTTGATTTCCTCAATTAGGCTTCGTAGGTGAGCAATGTTTCTGACAGTGTTGCCGCCTATTTTCTTGTATATGGTCCAGAATTCTGGGTTTGTGATTTCTTCTCTGTCTTTGGCTACCTTTAATCTGTGTCGTAGTGCTCGAACCTTTGTTACATAGACTTCTTTTTTACCTACACGGGCTCCTTTGCGACCTTTCTTAGAACCAGTTGTGGTTCCACGCTTTTTCTTTTGAATTCTTTTGAATTCCGCTCTTCCACGTGAAGTTCCTCTTGCGGATTTGATTGTAATTGCGCCAGCTGTGATCAGACCGCGGATGTTTTGTCTTGTGATTGCATCTGCAATGTCGTCCGTTCGCTCTGGGTCAAACTTGATTCTAGAAAGACCCACTCCTACAACTCGTGATACGAGTCGCTTTTTGGTTCTAAGATTTACTACCACTTGTTCTCACTCTTGCGTTGAAGATCTTGAATTTCTGTTGTGTTGCTGCTGCAACGATTTCAACTCTCTTCTTTGTTCCAACACCATGGGCGATTCTTACTCCATCAGTCTTTGGGTTTAGTTTTTGTAAATCAGTAACATTGTGAATCAAATTATCTGTAAATCCAGATGGGTGCAATCCTCTTGATGCCTTTGGACCGCCATAACCTACTTTGACTAGGCCTGGTCTGCCACGGAACTTTTGCTTTCGCTGGTGATTGTCAATGCCTTTTGGCTTTCTCCAAGACCACTTGGCTAGTCTGACGTAACGCCAGCTTTCCTGTCGAATAAAGTCCGGTCTTTTCTCGTTGATTTTTTCTCTTAATGCTAGCAGTTCCTTATTGATAGTCAATAGATGCACTCCTTGGATTTTTCAATAAATAGGTTGCCCTGAGATCAGCCACAAAAAGGTAAGAGATAATAATAATGCAGAGTCGGTGTGGATATTCAATGACCCCAGATTCATTGATGTGGTGAAAAATATGGATTCAAAAACAACACTTACGCCCAAATTTGTCGCACAATTAGATGCTTTTGGAATAAAACCATCCCAGGTATTTCGAAACCTCACGCCTGAGAAGCTAGTTGAAGCATCCGTACAAAGAAACGAAGGCGTAGTCACAGCAACAGGCTCACTCGCAGTAAAGACAGGGAAATACACCGGCAGATCGCCAGATGACAGATACATCGTAGATGACGATGAGACCCATGATAATGTAGACTGGGGCAAAGTAAACCATCCATTCCCAATTGACAGATTTGACAAGATTTTAGCAAAGATGAAAAAGTTCGTAGACGGCAAAGAGCTCTTTGTCTTTGATGGCTTTGTAGGTGCAGACAAAGACCACAGATTGGCAATTCGAGTCATAAACGACCATGCTTGGCAAAGCCTCTTTGCAAGACAGCTATTTGTGAGGCCTTCTGCAGCAGAGCTAGACGAACACGATCCAGACTTTACAATATTATGCATTAATGGATTTGAAGCAATCCCCGAAGTTGATGGAACAGGAACCAATGTCTTCATCTTAATTGATCTAACAAAGAGACTGGTCCTCATTGGCGGAACAAGCTATGCAGGCGAGATGAAAAAGTCCATGTTTGGCGTAATGAATTATTTGTTGCCAAAGAAGGGAGTCTTTCCAATGCACTGCTCTGCTAACATTGGCAAAAACGGAGACACTGCATTGTTCTTTGGCTTGTCTGGTACAGGAAAAACAACTCTTTCTGCAGACAGTGACAGAATGCTAATTGGCGATGATGAACACGGCTGGTCAGACAAGGGCGTCTTTAACTTTGAAGGCGGATGCTATGCAAAGTGCATCAACCTAAACCAAGAATCCGAACCACAAATCTGGAATGCAATCAAGTCTGGCGCAGTATTGGAAAATGTAGTAATTGACAAGCAGACACTCAAGCCAAACTTTGATGACGGCTCACTAACAGAAAACACAAGGGCTGCATATCCACTAGAATACATCCCAACTGCTATTTTCCCAAGTGTTGGAGGAAACCCAAAGGTTATCATATTTTTAACAGCAGACGCACTAGGGGTTTTGCCTCCAGTGTCCAAGCTAACAAAGGAAGGAGCAATGTATCATTTCATGTCTGGCTATACTAGCAAGCTAGCAGGAACCGAGCGAGGAATCAAAGAGCCAAAGGCAACCTTCTCAGAGTGCTTTGGCTCGCCATTTATGCCAAGACCTGCATCTGTATATGCAAAAATGCTAGGCGATAAAATACGAAATCACAACACTGTCGTATATCTAATCAATACCGGCTGGTCCGGCGGACCATACGGCGTAGGAAAACGTGTCTCTATCAAACATTCTCGAGCAATGGTCACGGCTGCACTCACAGGAGCACTGGATATCGTAAAATACCGACACGATGATTTGTTTAACTTGGATGTTCCAACAGAATGCCCAGGCGTTCCATCCGATGTTTTGGATCCAAAATTAACTTGGCAGGACAAGGACGCATATGACTTGTCTGCAAAAAAGCTAGCCCAGATGTTTGTGGATAATTTCAAGAAGTTCAAGTCAGTAGATCCTGCAATCGTAAACGCAGGACCAAAGGCATAATTTTATTTTCTGCGAATCGACAATCCGACTGCACCAATTACAGCTCCTACTCCAGCTAGTATGACTAGTGGCTGGTATGGAATTCCAATATCGAATGTCTGATTTGCAGACTGGACTGTTATGGTGTTGTATATTGATATGGTGTCGTTTTCTGTTTTGAGCTCAGCCTGCACCCAATATTTTCCAGAATTGCCAACTGTAATGGTTTGGTCCTTTGTTGGTGTTATGGAAGCACTGTCGACTAGTCTTCCATCATCATTGAATATGGTCATCTTGGCATAGGACCATTTCTTATCAGAGTCTATTTTGAAACCAAGAACTCCACTGTTCTCAGAAACCTCAATTGCACCGTCTGAGATTCGAAGCAGAATTGGGATGCGTTGTGTTACCTTGTCTGAAATTATGATATTTCCTTGGAGCTGGTCTGTCTTTTGCTCTATTAGGTCTGCTTTGACAAATAGGGTAGAGCCGTCAACCCAATGATCAAATTTTACTACAGGACTATCAAACTGGATTTGAATTTGTGGAACTGGCTTGGCATTGTCTATTGCTTGTATCTGAAATTGTAGTGTTTGGGATTTTGTAAATGGTGACAGATCAAAAATCGCATATTCAGGTATGAACATTAGGTTTGCATCAAATGCCCTTGTTATGTTTAGTCTGCCAACTCCGCTTATCTCATGTGGGAATAGTGTTCCAAATGTGTCTGATACGGGATCTGCTGTGCTAACTATGAGAGATTTGATTTGGTATGGTTTTAGAGCTGGATTCTTTTCTAATATGATGGCAGCAGCCCCAGAAACATGCGGTGCTGCAAAGCTAGTACCACTGGTAAGATTGTACCTTCCATGGATGGATGTGGTATTTACGAAAACTCCCGGTGCTACAAGGTCTGGCTTGATGTAAAATGGAGATACTGGACCGCGTGAGCTAAAAAAAGACACAAAGTCTGGATGGTAAAATGTGTTGATTGTACCTGATGTCTTGTTTTGCAGTATAGAGAGCAAAGTTTGGCCGTCTTCTTTTGACATGGATACTGCGGGGATTCGAGGTTTGTATTCCGGGCCTTCCAGCTTGTTGTTTAAGTCTCCAAGAAAAATTCCCGGCTCGTTGTTATACACAATAATTGCTTTGGCACCTGCATTCGCTGCATTTTTTTCCTTGATGGAAAAATACAACAGCTCATCCTTAACATCACTTCCGCGCTCTACTAGTAGGATCTTGTCTTTGACATCCAGTCCTGCTAAATCTGCCTCTTTACCATATTTTCCAAATATTATGTCTGCAGTAAGTGGCTCTGATAGAGGTACAATTCCTACCATTGGCAAGACCTGAAAGCGTTTTCCATCAATGTCTAGTGTTGCAACAAGGCTTGCTGTGATGTTGTTGTATGTGGCACCAACAGTTATTGCATGAGGATCTTTTCCGGGACTGCCAATAGTTCTAAGGTCAGGGCCACTGTTTCCAGCAGCTGCCACAACTATGACTCCTTTTTCCACTGCATAATTAATTGCGTCTTCGATTTTGTCATTGGTTCGATTCACACCAAGACTTAGGTTGATGATGTCTGCATCATCTTCTACTGCCTTTTGGATTGCTTTTACGATCAAGTCCGATGACACGGAATTGCCAGTGTCCGACACACGATACGCCAAAATCTTTGACTCTGGTGCAATACCTCGCAGATTACCATTTGCGGCAATTATTCCGGCAACCTCGGTTCCATGGCCATTTGTGTCTTGGGGAGTATTGTCGTTTTCAATGAAATCATATCCACCAATTATGGTATCTTGAGACAAATCGGGATGATTGGAGTCAACTCCTGTATCAATTACTGCGACTTTGATGCCTTTGCCATAAAATCCCAAATTTTGCGGGTGCTGCACTCCTACATATTTGGATGATTTATCCAAGAGAATCTCTAGTGAAGGATCTGTCTGGACTTTGGAAGACAAAAGAAACACACCTGCCAAGACCAAACAAAAACAAAAAACAAACAGTCTAATTTTTCTCATTTATGATACAACTCAATTGGCGTCTGTTTTATTTTTGGCGTCTCAATCACATATTGTGAGACAAATCATTAAATTAGAAAACGAGCCTGTCAAATTCATGGGAAAATTCACACTTCCTGAAGTACCATATGCATACGACGCATTAGAGCCACATGTTGATGCTAAAACAATGGAAATCCACCATTCAAAACATCACCAAGCATACACAAATGGCCTAAACGACAACTGGGAAAAACTTCCAGCCGATATGCAAAGCAAGGACCTACTTGATGTTCTAGCAAGCATATCTTCAGTTCCAGAGGCAGTACGTGGAGCAATCAACTTCCACGGAGGCGGATATGACAATCACAGATTGTTCTGGAACAACATGAAGCCAAACGGAGGCGGAACGCCAGGCGGTTCGGTTGCAGACGCAATCAACAAGGCATTTGGCGACTTTAATGCATTCAAAGAACAGTTTTCCACAAAAACCACAGCAATCCAAGGAAGCGGTTGGGGCTGGCTGATATTCAACCCAAAAACAAAGAACGTTGAGTACAAATCAATGCCAAACCAAACAAGCCCAAGAACAGAGGGACTTGTACCACTGCTAGGTCTTGATGTTTGGGAGCATGCATACTATCTCAAATACCAAAACAAAAGAGCAGACTATGTTGGTGCTTGGTGGAACGTTGTAAATTGGGATGAAGTAGACAAGCGCTACTCCAAAGCAAAATAATCTCTTTTCTTTTTTGTTCAGCTTTCCATCCAGATATTATTGATCTTTTTGTTAGTTCCTACTGCAAATGCAATTCCTTCCCATGGCGTGGAAAACTTGTTGTAGAATCGGTGTGGAACCATAGGTGGAATGAACATCATGGTATGGGGTTGAATTGTCCTTGTTATTTTTCCTATAGTAACAAGACATTTTCCTTTTAGAGAATAGACCAAGACGTATTCGTTTTTGTGAATGTGAAGTTGGTGTGCTCTGCCTGATTCAATTCTTGCTTGCAGGCCAACAATTCTGTTGCCTTTGATTTTCTCATCAAGCAGCATTTTGATTTTGAGTTGGTCTGTTGGGTGTTCTTTTTTGTATGGGAAAACCCACTTTGATTTTGGCTTGGTAAATTTTCCAGATTTTTGTAGCATATTCAAAACCAATTTTTAATGAATGCATTTATTAGCCAACTGGCAGGTTTTTTGTACATGAGCGAAGAGCAGGCCCAACAATTTCTCTACCGGATGCAAATGCTAGAGTCAATAGCTGCAAGCTTGGACCAAAAGGAAGGAGTAATTGTGAATTTTCTGCGAGAAGCGATGGCATCAGTAGAATCAATCAGGAATCTCTCTGGGGGACAAGAAATAGAATCCCTTATTCCACTAGGGCTTGGAGCATATACTAAGGCAAACATTCCACCAAATTCCAAGGTAATAGTCGACATTGGCGCAGGAATTGCCATAGAGCGGGATCATGCATCCGCCATGAATTATCTAGAATCACGAATCAAAGAGCTTCAAGTAGCACTCAATGAAACATCTGTGCAAAAACAGCAGGCAATAATGCAGCTAGAGCAGCTAAAAGAACAAATGAACCAGATGATGCAGTCTGCAGCTCCTAAACAATAAGTGATAATATGTTTGATAAATTACGAAGTGCTTTTTCGTCAGTTGCTAAATCATTTAGCGAAAAAGAGCTAAAGGAAAGCGACATCGACGATGTATTGTTTCAGCTAGAACTCGCACTAATGGAGTCAGATGTTGCAACCGAGGTAATTGACTCTATAAAGTCAGATCTGAAAAAAACTCTTACTGGTACATCTGTTGATAAAAACCAAATTGAAAAATTCATCAAAGACAATCTGATTGGAACCATATCTGCACTATTTGACACAGCAGGAAATGTGGACCTTTTTGCAAAAATCAATTCCAAAAAGGCAACAAACGAGCCCTGCATAATTTTATTCGTAGGAATCAATGGTACTGGCAAAACAACCTCTCTTGCAAAACTTGCACATCTCCTCAAGCAAAACAAGTTCTCTGTGGTGATTGCAGCAGCTGATACATTCCGAGCAGGCGCAATTGAGCAATTAACGGAACACGCAAACCGACTAAACATCAAAACTGTGGCACAAAACTATGGAGCAGACCCAGCTGCAGTGGCACGTGATGCAGTACTTTATGCAAAATCTCACAAAATCGATTGTGTACTAATTGACACTGCAGGTAGAATGCAGACAAGCAAAAACCTAATGGAGCAAATTGAAAAAATTACCAAAGTTGTAAATCCTGATTTGAAAATATTTGTCGGTGACTCTCTTGCAGGAAATGACACTGTCAATCAAGCGCGGGAATTCTTCGAGCACACAAAATTCGATGGTGCGATTTTGACAAAAAGTGATGCAGATGCGCGAGGAGGTGCCGCACTATCTATTGTCAAAATTACTGCAAAACCTGTCATGTATGTTGGCATGGGCCAAGAGTATGCAGATCTGAGGCCATTTGATAAGAAACTATTCTTAGAGACTGTCTTTGGCGAAGGCTTTACAGTTGCCACACCAGAACCAAAACCAGAACCAAAACCAGAACCAAAACCAGAACCAAAACCAGAACCAAAACCAGAACCAAAACCAGAACCAAAACCAGAACCAAAACCAGAACCAAAACCAGAACCAAAACCAGAA